>Ga0209977_10000294_pt1 | contig 19673 bp, 16 predicted proteins | sample SumtaG_2_FD_183113 | JGI IMG/M metagenome (GOLD analysis project Ga0209977, IMG submission 183113) | Deep subsurface microbial communities from Indian Ocean to uncover new lineages of life (NeLLi) - Sumatra_00607 metaG (SPAdes) (version 2) | ecosystem: Environmental > Aquatic > Marine > Oceanic...
TGTAGATATTACTGGTGGTCCATATAATGGAAATATCTATGTTGCTTATATGGATGATGCTCCAGGTTATACTGATACCGATATATACTTTACTCGCTCAACGAACAATGGTAATACATGGAGCCAAAAAATCAGAATCAACGATGACCCTCTCAACAATGGCTGTGATCAGTTTCATCCCTGGCTTACTGTTGCACAGGATGGAAGTATCATCGTTGTATTCCTGGACCGCAGGCTTGACTCAGGAAATCTTTTCATGGATTTATACATGACAACCTCTACTAATGGAGGAAATACCTGGTCAGAGAATGAACGAATAACAACCGTATCTTCAGACCCTACGGCTGGTTCAAAATTTACCCCCCTATGTCAAGCTGCAAATAAATTCCCGATAAAAATAGATCAACCATTAATCCTTGCTGAAAGGGCTGGACTGCTTGGTGAATATATCGGAGTCACGGCTTCATCAATCGACGATATCCATCCAATCTGGACAGACACAAGACTTGGGAATCAGGATGTGTTTACAGGAGTTAAAATACCACCTTCGGTTGAAGAGAAGATATCACAGCAAATACATAAGGAAGTAATAATATTATATCCTGAACCTTTTGTTAAGGATGTTCGGATTGATTTTTCCCTTTCTGAAAGGAAAAACATTGAATTTTCTCTCTATGACATATGTGGAAGGGAAGTCACATCAGGCAAACTTCATACAGAACATAAAAGAGGGAGTTTTGTATTGAATGGAAAAGACCTTCCTCAAGGAACCTATTTCCTTCATTTGAAAACCACGAATTTTTTAAAATCTTTCACCCTGCACAAACTTAGATAAGAACTCTCTTGTTATTTTAAAGCTATATCTTGAAGAGAAATGATGCAGTTATGAAACCCTTAACCTTTACCGTCCCTATTTTCGCTGGGTTAAATTTCATAGTTTTCGCAGAGGCAATAGAAAGTGAATCAGCCTCAGAAGATAAGGATTTCGTAACCCTCACACTCTTTGTATCTCCTGTTTCGTCAACTACAATATTGAGAATTACTGTCCCCTCGATATTTCGAGAGAGAAGTTTTTCCGAATAGGAGGGGGTTTTAATACTCACAACCTCTGGCGGTGTGTATTCATCAATACTATCCCTGAAAGGAATTGAAAAACTCACGGTAATACTCTCCCTCTCTTCTGTAAGCATTATTTTCTCAATCTTTATCGGTCTATATGAAGGGATAGGGGATATCATAAACCTGTAATCTCTGAAGAGAGAGAAGATAGAAATGTTAATAATGATTGCAATAAGCACGGCAACTCTGATGGTTACAGGGAACCAAACCATCTCTGGTAATGGTTTAATTTCAGTTACTCTATCAATAATTTTCAATGGAAGATAAGAATCAACCTCAACCCTTTTTATACCCTTTATCATCTTTTTTACATTTAACAGTGTATGATATTCTTCTCTGCAAATGCTACAGGTTTTAAGATGCTCCTCTACCCTGTTCATTACCTTCTTATTAAGCTCTCTGTCAATATATGCAGAGAGTTCAGATTTTATCCTTTCACAATCCCCTTGTTTACTTGAATGCATCTTCTCTCTCCAACCTTTTTTTCATCGCCTCTCGTGCCCTGTGGATAAGTGATTTCACTGCTTTTTTTGAAATTTTCATTACCTTTCCTATCTCCGCGTACGAAAGTTCTTCCCATTCTTTCAGTATCAAGACCTCCCTCATCCTTGGCTGCATCTCATAAAGAATCTTTTTAACAATATTCTTTTCTTCATCTTCTTTGGCTCTTTCTTCCAAAGATAAAACAGGATCACTGACTGAATCAATCAGCTCCCTATTATATCTTTTTGTAAAGAGTGAAACAAATCTTATTCTTTTAAGGTTCTCCATTTTCATACGATTTATTGAGAGATTCCTTGCAATTCTCATAATCCAGACATGAAAACTTTCTTTTCTTCTCAATCCCTTGAATGAACGGTATGCCCTTAAAAAGGTATCTTGTGTTAAGTCTTCTGATAGTTCATAATCATTGACAAGTGTATTTATATAATTAAAAACCCTCCTGTAATTATCCATCACAAGTTTCTCAAATGTCTCTTCCACATTATTTCTTTCTTTATTAATAGACATTTTAATTGATAAAAGGTTCTGTGTTTTTTAATTTCGAACCATTTTACTAATAAGTTTTTCAGTAATTATGCTATCTATTTATCCCAAAGCAGCCTAAATTCCCTTTTTTGTAAATCCGAGAGATGGGTCACCGTAGAGCTGAAACTCTAATAGGGTCTTCTTGTCGTCATCATCAAGAAATCCCTGTGTTCTCACCATCTTCTTTGCAAAATCGATTTTTGCATTTCTCAATGCATCTCCAAAAGGGACTCCACTCTCCACGTACTGGAAAAAATATTTGCAAAGAAGGTCAGCTTCCATTGAAGGAGGAGTAGGTGGTCCGTAAGCGATTGCAGTAGAACCTACAAACCCAATAGAACCCTGTGAGAGGAATTTGAGCGCCATTGACTCCTCTATTCTCTTCTTGAAAATCCAAGCACCATAGCAAGCTTCAGTAAATACACAACTTCTTTTGAGTGCTGGAACTGCTTCAGGAGTGATTGCAACAGGATACATGGGAAAATTGGGAGCATCACCAAGTGCCTTCTGACCATACCAGTTCGGGGTTTCTTTCGTACCATGAAGATTAAAGTATAAAAATTGTCTTTTTAGCCAGGTTTTTTTAATGTTCTCAGCATTAAGAGGTGGAGAAACCTTCAATTTCTTCACGTCACCAATAACCCTGAAAACTGCCTTGGAAGCTTCCTTCCAGATAGAAGCAGAATAACCAAAACTTCCCTTATATCCCTCATGTACTTTATAGTATTCTATTGTTTGTTCGATAATACTCAGTAGGAAATCTTCCGCTTTTTCATGAGAATCGGGAATCCTTCCAAAAGCCCTCTGGGGTATTAGAAAATCATCGTCGCGAGATGCATAGGGTGCATCGGTTAATATCACCTTATCTTCATCATCAGTTGGATTTTCGACTTTATAAAAAGGAATTATGGAGTTACCTCCTATTATAAGAAAAGTATTCTCTTTCTTAGAATCCTTATCAAGGACATCCAAAAACTTCTTAAATCTTTTTGGTTCAACCCTCTTCTTAAAATCGAACCCATTCAATACACCATTGAGTTCATCAATAAGAAACAGCCTGCCACTTTTTACTCTGACAAGTTTCTTTACAGCCTCTATTATATGAAATGTCCCTTTTTTCCCATACTTTCTCAAAAGCCTTTTTTTATGTGTAATAACAAAATCCATTAGTTTCCTTTTAAACCAGCAGTCAAGTAGGGGCGTTCAATTGAACGCCCCTACCTTTAAATCGGAGAAGAATCCCTAACACTCTAAGATCATCTTAGAGATCATCACATTGGAATCTATAAACAGCAAATTTTAACCTGCATTTAGTGTATCTGATACATAATGTATTTAGGTATTTTAGTACAATCTCCTGTAGGGGTATTCAATTGGACACCCCTGCTTCAATCGGGGAAAAGTCTTTTCATCTTTCTGTAAAGGGTTGAAGGATGTATGCCAAGCATCTTTGCTGCCTTTACTTTATTACCATCGCATTTTTTGATTACATCACGTATCGCATTAATCTCCAAATCTTTGAGTGTTCTTTCTTCCCTTGCTGAGATATCTGAATGTATGATAAGAGAAATATCTTTTTCAGTAATTTTATCACTATCCAGAAGAATCATTGTACGTTCTACACAATTCTCAAGTTCCCTAACATTTCCAGGCCAGGTGTAATCCATAAGCTTATTCATTGCCGCTGGAGAAAATTCCTTTAATGCAATCTTCAGACGTTTCGCTGTCCTTTCAGTAAATCGTTTGATTAGGAGTGGAATATCCACCTTTCTATCTCTTAAAGGGGGTATAAAAACAGGGATGACGTTAAGTCTGTAAAAAAGATCCTCTCGAAATTCTCCCCTCCTTACAGATTCTTCTAAATTTTTATTTGTTGCTCCAACTAATCTTACATTCACTTTTACTGTTTTTGTATCACCAAGAGGAACAACCTCCTTATACTGAAGCACACGAAGTAGTTTCACCTGAATCTTTGGACTTATCTCCCCAACTTCGTCAAGGAAAAATGTGCCACCATCAGCCACCTTAAATAGACCCTTCTTGTTTTGAACGGCTCCAGTAAAAGCGCCTCTCTTGTACCCAAATAGTTCACTCTCAAGTAGTGTATCAGGAAGAGCACCACAGTTAAGTGCAACAAATTGCTCACTTTTTCTGTAACTCTTATTATGTAATCTTCTCGCAATAAGTTCTTTTCCAGTACCTGTTTCTCCATATATCATTATAGTAGCATCTGTTATTGCAACCTTATCTACAAGAGTAAGGAGTTCTTTCATCTCTTTACTTTCTCCAACTATTACACCTTCCTCTTCTGTTATTTTATTCTTTAAAAAGATATTCTCTTGACGCAATCGCTCCTTTTCAAATACATTCCTCAATCTAAATGTAATTTCATCTATCCTGAATGGCTTTGTTATAAAATCACTTGCTCCACTCCTTAACGCTTCAACCGCACTTTCGAATGTGCCGTAAGCTGTGATTATTATTGTAATTACATCTGGGTCTTCTTCCTTCAATTTCTTGAGGAGTTGTAAGCCATCCATTCCTGCCATTTTTATATCAGTTATAACACAATGGAAATATCTGCTTCTTGAAAGCTCAAGTGCTTTCTCTCCACTCATTGCAGTCTCCACCTCATAGCCTTCCTTTTCGAGAGCAATCTTGAGCCATTCAATCATTCCTTTCTCATCATCAACAACTAAAACAGATTTTTTCATTCTCTTTTCTGTCTGTTCCATACTTCTATATTTATTTTATCTCTGGTCCCTTTCAAGAATAAGTAGACCAGGGGTTTGACTTTTGTTTATTATGTTTCAACGAGTGGGAGCCATACTGTGAATGTGCTTCCTTTCTCCTTTTTTGATTCAACAGTAATTTCACCGTTATGCTGTTCTACAATCCTGTGAGCAACCGATAGTCCTAATCCTGAACCCTCTCGATTCTTTGAAAAGAACGGTTGGAATATTTTTCCAATGTCTTCTTTTTCTATTCCTATTCCATTATCTCTAAATGCAATACCACAGTAATTATTTCTCTTTAAGAAATAGAGAGTTATTTTTCCCTCCCTTCCAACTGCTGAGAATGCATTCAGGAGTATATTGAGAAATACCTGCTTTATCTGCTCAGGGTCAATAAAGACAATATATTTCTCCTCAGAAAACTCTGCAGTAATCTCTATTCCTTTATTATACATTGGATGATTCTTCACAAGTTCAACGACATCTCTAAGGATAGAAGCAATATCTGCATTTCTCCTCTCCCGTTTTGGAATACGAACAAACTGTAGAAATCTTTCTATGATATTGTTTAACCTTTCTGCTTCCTTGAGTACAAGGTCAACAAGTTTTTCCACGCTTTCATGGGATTCAATCCCTCTTGTTATAACCTCCAGAGCACCTTGAATAGAAGCAAGTGGATTCCTTATTTCGTGTGCAATTCCAGCTGAAAGCTCAAGCGCTGTTTTCATTCTGTCCGTAGTTCTTAATCTTTTCTGAACCTCCTCTTCTACCGTAAGGTCAACAATACTGATTAATATACCTCCATAGTCGACATTTTTCCTCCTCATTGCTGATATAGTTACCATTACGGGTATCTTTTTATCTTCATTATTAGTAATCTCCAACCTTCTTTGTTCTTTTCCTTTATCTGAAAAGGAAGAAATCAAATTTGACAACTCTTTTAGTCTCGAAGGAAAGACCTCCTTATACGATTTCTCAATTACTTCCTTCTCATCAAGAGAAAGAATGGACGTTGCTGCGGGATTAAATTGTTTTATTTTTCCACTTTTATCAGTTGTAATAATTCCGGAGTTTATATTTTCAAGAATATCGTCGGTTGTCATAAGAACATCTTCGAGGGCGCGAGAACCCGCTGTAAATCTCTCTCTGAAATATGTAGTGAGCGCAGTTGCGAGATAAAAGAAGAGAATAAAGATGAATATTTTTAAGAAATAATGAATCATTTCGATATTAAATATTATCGTATCTATTTCTGTTGAAAGATGGTGGTTCATCCAGACAATCCCCATTGCTATAAATGATGCTGTTGCAATTGTGGTAATGGTAAATGAACCAACAGGACGAAGGAAGAAACTCCCTTCAAATATATTAAGAAAGTAGAGAAGGGTGTAAGGACTGTTTATGCTACCAGTAAAATTAACAAGACCTGTAATTATAATTGTATCACTTACGGTCTGGGCAAAATCATAAACTGTTCCCCTCTTTCCAGTTTTTAAAATTAAATAGAAAATAATACTTGCGAAATAACTTATCAGAATAACAACAACAAGGGGGAAAACCTGGGAGAAAAGCTCGTTCTTTCGAAAATAGATTTCGGGTCCAAGAACTACAGTTGATATGATGGGACGCAATAATATTATTAATCTTCTACGGTGGGGCATTCCTACCATCTTTCGCCGTTTTTCTCTTCCTACTCACCAGCCATAAATGTTGCAGCGAGTTTAAAAATAGGAAGATACATAGCAATAACAATAACCCCTATTACAGCTCCGAGAAAAACAACGATGATAGGCTCAAGGGCTGCCATCAGGTTTTCTACTGCTGAATCTACCTCCCCTTCATAAAAATCTGCTACCTTATTAAGCATTTCATCAATGCCTCCAGTTGCTTCACCAATGGTAATCATCTGGACAACCATTGGTGGAAAAACGCGCTTTTCTTGTGAAAGGGGTGCTGCAATTGTCTCTCCTTCTTTTATACTACTGCGTGCATTCATTATTGCATTTTCAACAACCTTATTCCCAGATGTTTTTGCGGTTATTTCAAGTGCATCAAGGATGTTAACACCGCTTGAAAGTAAGGTAGAAAGAGTTCTTGAAAATCTTGCAAGAGCTGTTTTTTTAATCAGGTCACCAAAAATTGGAATCCTAAGTATTGTCTGGTCTATAACCAACCTTCCATTCTCTGATCTATAATATAATCTTAGGGCCACAACAATAGCGATAATTGCACCGATAAGAATCAAGAAATATCGTCTGAGTATATGGCTTAAGGCAAGTACTACTCTTGTAAGCCCAGGAAGTTCCGCTCCCATTCCAGCATACATCTTTGCAAAAATTGGGATAACGAAGATTAAAAGGATCGCCACTGCGCCGATTGTAACAATCATAATCATAGCTGGATATATCATAGCACCTTTTATCTTTCTAATAATTTCAGCCGTCTTTTCTAAATAGGCTGCAAGCCTGAGTAAAATGGTATCAAGTGCACCCCCTGCCTCACCAGCAGCAACCATATTAATATAGAGATCTGAGAAACTCTTTTTCTGTCTTGAAAGAGCATCTGCAAGCGTTGCTCCGCCTTCAATGTCCTCCATAATCTCTGTGATGACCGTCTTAAAACCAGGTTTCGTAACTTGTTTCTTAAGGGTATCAAGACAGTCCATTAACGCAAGCCCAGCATTTATCATTGTTGCAAACTGTCTTGTAAAGATTGCAAGCTCTTTTGTACTAAGTTTCTTCCCGCCAAAAAGGGCAAATGAAATTTCTCTGGGTTTGGGTTTTACCGAAACAGGAATAACCTTCTTTGTTCTCAATGCCTTTAGAACTTCAGCCTGATTCTCTGCTACCATTTCTCCTGTTTCAACCCTTCCAGAGGCGGTTCTTCCTTTCCATAGAAACGTCGGCATTTAATACCTCCCTATAAAATAAGTACTAAACAACAACAGCGCTTTTTTCTTCTATCATCTTTTGAAGTTCTTCGGGATTTCTTGAATGAGCAAAAGCATTCTCAAGTGTTATCTCCTTCTTCATATATAAATTGTATAATGATTCGTTCATCGTCTGCATTCCATATTTATGTCCTGCCTGGATATGACTATATATCTGGTGAACCTTACCATCCCTTATCAACGCCTTTACAGCTGGAGTAGCAACCAGAACCTCGAGACCAAGGGTTCTTCCCCCTCTAATCCTCTTTATAAGAGTCTGCGTTAGAATCCCAAGAATTACAAATGCAAGCTGTGTCCTCACCTGTGACTGTCTGTTTGTTGGGAATATGTCAATGATACGTGTAATACTCTCTGCAGCGGAGTTCGTATGGAGTGTAGCAAAAGTAAGGTGGCCTGTTTCTCCTATTTTTAAGGCTGCCTCTGTTGTCTCAAGGTCTCTCATCTCCCCTACCATTACAACATCAGGGTCCTGTCTGAGAACATATTTCAGGGCATTTGCAAAACTTTTTGTATCGTCTCCAACCTGCCTCTGATTAACTATGCATTTTTTGTGTCTAAAAAGATATTCAATGGGATCTTCAACCGTTACGATATGGCTTCTTCTTTCACCATTTACCTTATCTATCATTGTTGCGAGGGTAGTAGATTTTCCACTCCCTGTTGGTCCTGTAATAAGGATAAGACCTTTCTGTCTCGTGGAAAGTTCAGCAGCCACAGGCGGTAATCCTAATTCCTTGAAACTCCTTATGTGAAAAGGAATTGTTCTGATAGCCATTGCAATTGCGCCTCTTTGCATAAATACATTTCCCCTAAAACGGCTCAAATTAGGAATACCAAATGAAAGATCTAATTCTCTCGTTGTCTCAAACCTTTTCTTCTGCTCATCGTTCAGTAGACTGTAAATTAATTCTTTTGTGTTCTTAGGTGTAAGAACCTCATGATTTGTTGGAACAAGATCTCCATCTATTCGCAACACTGGCGGGGCACCAACTGTAAGATGAAGGTCTGTTCCATTTCTTGAAATCAACTCCTCTAATAATTGTGTAATTGTCATCTTTCCTCCTGTATTATTAAGATGACAGATGACGGATATCAAATAACTGATTATTCTGTCTTCTGTCTTCTGACATCTGTTCTCTGACTTCTGATTTTGATATCATCTTATAGAGATGCTGTCTCTCTTATGACCTCTTCAAGGGTCGTAATACCCTTTCTTACTTTCAACAGTGCATCATCCCTTAATGTATTCAACCCCTCTTCCCTTGCTCTTTCCCTGGTGGAAGCTGCAGGGGCATTCTGGAGAATCAACTCCCTGATACCAGGTGATATAGGAAGAACCTCTGTTATGGCAATCCTACCCTTGTATCCTGACTGATTGCACCTCGAACAACCTTTTCCATAATAAACCTTTTGACCTTCAAGTTGCTCGTGGTCTATATTCGCTTCCTTAAGGAGAAGAGGATCTGGTTCTATCTCTTCCCTGCATTCTGTACAAATCTTTCTAACAAGCCTCTGCGCCTGAATGAGATTCAGTGAAGCGGCAACCATAAAGGGTTTAATTCCCATATCTACAAGACGGTTGATAGTGCTTGGAGCATCATTTGTGTGAATTGTTGAGAGAACAAGGTGCCCCGTTAACGCTGCCCTTACAGCAATTTCAGCGGTTTCTGTGTCTCTGATCTCTCCCACCATTATTATGTTAGGTGACTGTCTCAAGAATGATCTCAGGGCTTTTGCAAAAGTGAAACCTATATCCTCATTTACTTGAACCTGATTTATGCCTTTTAGATTATATTCAACAGGGTCCTCTGCAGTTATTATCTGAACTTCTTTAGTGTTCAATCTGCTTAATGCTGAATAAAGTGTTGTCGATTTTCCACTTCCTGTAGGTCCTGTAACCAGTACAATTCCATAAGGCTGTTCTATGGCTTGAATAAACCTTCGCAAAGCATTTTCTTCAAAACCCAGATCTTTCATGTCAAGCATCAAACTACTTTTATCAAGTATTCTCATAACAACCTTCTCACCATAGATTGTGGGAATAACAGAAACTCTAAGATCAATAATCTTACTGCCAACCCTTACATTTATTCTTCCATCCTGAGGGATCCTTCTTTCAGATATATTAAGGTTTGCCATAATCTTAACTCTTGAAACAATCGCCATTTTCATTCTTATAGGAGGAGACATAACCTCTTGAAGAATACCGTCTATCCTGAAACGAACCCTGAAAAGTTTTTCATACGGCTCAATATGTATATCACTTACACCCCTCTTAACTGCATCTGTTATAAGAAAATTTACCAGCTTGATTACGGGAGCGGATTTTCCATATGCTTCAAGTTGACTTATATCGACCTGTTCTTCTTCTTCTTCAGCACCTGGTTCTACAATCTCAAATTCGTCTATCTCATCTTCAAATTCCTTAATAGAACTGAGCTCTCTAACAACAGGGTAGTGTTTATTAATAAGTTTCTTTATGTCTAATGCTGAAGCAACCCTGGGATGTATATCCAGACCCGTGTTAAAACTTACATCTACTATTGCATAAATATCGCTTGGATTAGACATCGCGAGAATAAGGGTTTTACCATTTTTTTTGACAGGAAATACCTCGTACCGATGAGCAAGTTCAGAACCAATCAGTGAAATTATTGCAGCATCAGCTTTAATTTCATCAAGTTTAATTGGAGGAATCTTAAACTGTTTGCTCAAGAAATCTACAAGTGTTTTAGCTTCAATGTATCCGAGATTTATAAGGGTTGAACCAATTTTGTCACCCGTTTTTTTCTGTTCCTCAAGTGCACCCTGTAGTTGTTCCTCAGTTATTATTTTCGCCTTTGCCAGCATAGTTCCTATTTTCTCTCTCACTCTTCCCTCAGCTATTTTATTGTGGTTTCCCTAAGAACCTCTTCAATGGTTGTTGAACCTTTCTTTAACTTCTCTACTGCAACATCTCTGAGTGTTCTCATTCCTTCTTTAACGGCCTCTACGTGTATTCTATCAGTAGAAACCCTTTCCAGGATTAATTCCCTTACACCTGGAGTTAAAGTCATCACCTCAAATATGCCAATTCTTCCCTTGCATCCAGAACCATTACAGACAGGACATCCGGCACCTTTATGGAACGTTACTCCATCAAATTCATCAGGATTTAGCCCTACCCTTTTCAGGTAATCATTAGAGATCTGAACCTTTTCCATACAATTCAAGCATATCTTTCTGAGCAACCTCTCTGATAAAACAAGGTTAAGTGTAGATGCGAGTAGAAATGGTTCCACACCCATATTTACAAGCCTTGTAATAGTTGCTGCAGCTGTATTGGTATGAACAGTACTAAGGACGAGGTGTCCTGTTAAAGATGCCCTTATTGAAATTTCAGCAGTCTCTTTATCCCTGATTTCTCCAACCATTATAATATTGGGGTCCTGTCTTAAATAAGATCTAAGAGCACTTGCAAATGTTAGTCCTACCATTTCGCGCATTTGAACCTGGTTTACACCAACAAGGCTGTACTCTACAGGGTCTTCTGCAGTTGTTATGTTCACTTCAAGACTATTTATTTTTTCAAGTGCCGAATAGAGAGTTGTTGTCTTTCCACAACCTGTCGGGCCTGTTACAAGAACGATGCCAAAAGGCATTCTTATTGCTTGAAGAAATTTTTCGAGTTGCTCCTTTTCAAACCCAAGATCCTCAAGATTAAAAGAAATAGCTGATCTATCAAGGATTCTTAGTGCCATCTTTTCACCATAAATTGTAGGCATTGAAGCAACCCTAAAATCTATGGGCATCCTCTTTATCCTGACCTTTATTCTTCCGTCCTGTGGTAATCGTTTCTCTGCGATTTTCATTTTCGCCATAATTTTTATTCTCGACACAACTGCTTTGTGCATTTTCTTGGGGGGTTTCATAACCTCCCTTAAAATTCCATCTATTCTAAAGCGAACTCTAAGTTCTTTATCGTAAGGTTCAATATGAATATCACTTGCTCCTGCTTCAACTCCTTTTGTAATTATTGTGTTAACCAGTTTTACAATAGGACCGGATCCTATCTCTGCAGCAAGATCACTCATCTCATCCTCATCTACTTCTTTATCTCCTGCTCCAACCACCTCAACTTCTTCTTCAACTGCCCCCATCTCCTTCTCTACACTTTGCAAAAGATCTTGTCCCTCATAGAATTTTTCTAATGCATTTCTGATTGAAATCTCAGTTGTAACCACAGGTTGAACCTCGAACCCTGTACTGAATTTAATATCTTCTAATGCAAAGATATCGTCCGGGTTAACCATTGCAACCGTGAGCGTTTTACCTATCCTTGAAAGTGGAATGAGCTCATACTTTGTAGCGATATTTGAAGGAATGAGTTTCAGGACACCATCTTCTATGTCCATGGTACTTAAATCAACTCCCGGCACATTGTACTGTTTTGAAAGGATTGAAATTAACTGCTTTTCCGTTATATAACCAAGCTTCATAAGATTGGTACCAAGACGACCTCCATGCACTTCCTGGTCCTTTAACGCCTTGTCAAGTTGTTCTTGAGTAACTAGATTTTCCTCTAATAGAAACTTCCCTAATTTCATTTTCTTATAATCTCAATAAATTATAGCAAAACGAGTAAAAATTGTCAAGTCTTTTTTACTGAGCTTTCCGAAAAGGACGGAAATCTCTGATTCTTCACCACGATAGATATGAAATTTTATAACTGGGGCGGCAGATTAAAGTTAAGATTATGAGGTTTTTAATCGGTTTTTCAGAAGCTTCCATAAAAATCTATTTTTCACCCTTTTCCTTTTCTTTTATCCACAAGGCAGCATCAAGCAGATCCTCTGCAACATAATCAGGTTTAACCTTCCTTTTACTTTCCTCGCCATAACCTGTCATCACAAGAATAGTTCTTAATCCTTTCTTTTTTCCCATCTCTACATCCTCTTTTTTGTCTCCAATACAGTATGAACCGCGAAGTTGTAATTTAAGCTCATTCTCAGCTTCCTCTAATAGTCCAGTTTGGGGTTTTCTTGTGATAGACTTTTCTTCAGGGAGATCAGGGGAGAAATAGATACCATCAATTACAATACCTTCCTTTAAGAGCAAAATCTTTAATTTCTTGTGTACCATTTCAAGTTCTCTTTCGGTGAGTATTCCCCTTTTTATGCCTGACTGGTTTGTAATAATAACAAGTTTAAATTTCATCTCTCTAAGTAATCGTAATCCCTTTACTGTTCCTTCTATCAATTCAATCTCAGAGCAATCTCTTAAATAGTGTTTCTCCTTTATTATGGTTCCATCCCTATCAAGAAAAACCGCTCTCAGTTTCACAGTAGTTCCTCCACACTCTGTTTTACATCTCCGAGTGTAATTTTTTTAAAGCATTCGTACGTTTCTTTAGGACATCTTCTCTTAAAACAGGGAGAACAAGGTAGATTTTTGTAAATCACACGACTTCTGGGATTAATGGGACCTGTCCATAGAGGAGAAGAGGAACCAAAAATAGCTATCTGCTTAACGCCAAGCGAGGCAGCAATATGCATTCCTCCAGTATCGGGAGAGATAAACAGGTTACACTTTGATATTGCAACAATTGATTCCCTGAGGGATAGCTTGCCTGTAAGGATAAAGGGCGTGCAATCTGTCATTTTGATGATTTCCTTAACAAGGTGTACTCCATCCTTAGAACCAAGTAAAACCACAGGTAGCTTTTTCACTTTCATTATGTAATCTACAAGTCCTGCATACTTATCAACTTTCCAGACCTTTGCCTTGCCATAAGCACTTCCGGGATCTATTATAACAGGTTTTATGTTGTTGAAGTCAAATCTCTCAAAAATTTGTTTTCCTTCCTCATCCTTTGAAAGAAAAATTCCAGGTGTAAACCCAACTGGGTCTCCGCTTTTAATTATAGAAAGAACAATTCTTTTGTAATTATCCAGAAGGTGTTCCTTCCTTAATTGGGGCATGGTAATGGCATCTGTGAGAAGAAATGACCTCTGTTCGCTTCTATATCCGATCCTTCTCTTAATCCCGCTTAAAGCAAAAAGAAAGGCAGATGAGAATGAATTCGGTAGTATTATTCCTATATCGCCTTTGATTTTCTTAATGCTATCCTTAAAACCTTTGAAAATAATGATATCGTTGATGTAAGGATTATTTTCAAAAATTCCGTAGACATATTCCTTCGCAACAACAATGATTTTCTCATTCTTAAAATAATCTCTTAGTGGCTTTAGAACTGCCGTTGAAACAACAGCATCACCCACCCAGTTTGGAGATCTTACAACTATTGTTCGTTTCCTCATCTTAATATTAATTTAATCAAATTTTCGCATTTCAATTTCCCCATCCTCTAACCTTTATCCTCTACCCATTCTTTATCCTTTTTCCTTTATCCTTGTCTTCTCATTAGCAAGTAGCCTTTCTATCTCCATCCTAACTTCTTCTACATCAATTAGTTTCATACAGTCATGGTGACCCAGAGGACATATATCCGTTCCGTGAAGACTGCAGGGTCGACAGGGAAGGGGTTTTGAGACGATTACACTCTTCTGATTATACGGTGCAAACCCAAACTCCGGAACTGTAGGACCAAAAATGGAAACAACTGGAGTACCTACAGCAACAGCAATGTGCATCGTGCCCGAATCGGTTGAAAATAGAACATCACAGCCCTTAAGAAAAAGTGCGAGTTCTCTGATACCTGTTTTTCCTACAAGGTTGAGACATCTATTATGCAATTCTTCTTGAATTCTCTTCACAAGTGAAATTTCGCTTTTATTTCCAAACAAGACAATGTAAACATTATTTTTTTCCGTTAATGTAAGAGCAAGATTTTGCAATTTTTCTAACTGCCACATCTTTGCTTTTTTTGATGCACCCGGAGAAAAACCTACAACTTTTTTCCTACCTCTCATTTTACTCAATAATTTCCCGAGTTTTTCCATCTCCTTTTTCTCCAAATAAATCTTTGGCTTGTAATCATTTCCATTCTTTCCATTAAAGGTTGCAAGGTATCTATCCACTATGTGAGGAATCATTTTTCTAATATGTGACTTAACCATAAGTCTCCTCTGAAGAGAGAATTTATTGAGCCTCTTTCTTCCTGCCGCTCTACCCAGAAAAAGGAAAAACAGTGAGCGGGGAATGATATGACAGTCAATAATCATATCATACCGTTCTTCTCTAATCTTTTTAAGATATCGAATAAGATACATCAGGCTTTCACCTGAGACATTGTAGGGCATTATCCTATCTATATTCGGGTCGGTTCTGAAAAGGTCTATAAATTTTCTATCTGTAAGAAATGTCACATGAGATGATGGGTAATGATGTTTTATCTTCTGAAAGAGAGGGGTAACTAAAACAACATCACCAAGTGAACTAAATCTAATAACAAGTATCTTCATAATCAAAGTCTATATTATTTTTTTACTGAAATCAAGGAAAAAGTCAACAGCTTTTTTCATTCTTCACCTTTTTTTATTGATACTTTGGGCTTCAACATTGGAATTTTCCGAGATTCGGATCTCGAACATTGATAAGCGTATCTCAGAATAAAGACAATAAACAGGTTGGTTGTGAGGAAGAGCTTTTGGGGGAAAATAACTACTTCATTTATTTCCTTAATATCTCTTTCACCAAATCTCTTATTTCCTCGGGGGTTTTTCCCTTTCCGAGAAAATCTTTGCCAAGTCTTATTTCAAAATGGAGATGGGGAGTTTTTGATTTTGTCCCGGAACCACCCACAAAACCGATAATGTCACCTTTTGTAACCTTTCCTTTAAGTCCCTTTGAGATTCTGCTAAGATGGCAGTATCTTGTTACTATGCCATTCCCATGACTTATCCAGACCTGCCTGCCTCTAAGAATATCAAGTGTGGAATCTGGAGTAAATCCGAGATTACGTACCTCCTTCAGTAACGCTTCTCTTTTCTCAGGTTCAATATCAATATAATTCGTATCAACTCTTATAATCTCCCCATTCGCTATTGCCAGAATTGGAGTACCATTTTCAATCTTAACACCACAGAATCCATTATAAAAATCAAACCCCTCGTGAGAACCACACCTGTAATTTCTCGGTGCATCTGGAAGTAAATTGACATTTTTTGTGATATAAGCACCCTTAATTGGCAAGATTGCTCCCATCTTTTTCAATGCATCTATGTACTCATCATATGATAGTTCTCTTTCAGGGATTTCATTTTTATCCATTTGAATATCTACTTCCTCCTTATCTCCAGTTTTCCCTCTACAGCTAATGCAAACGATAATCATTGAAATGATTATTACCCATTCAATCATCTTCATTTTTTATTAAACCACCTGGCTCATCAAAGATTCTGAATGCTTCACCAGAACAACATATGTAAGCAAGTTTTTCATTCTCTATATCAGGGAGTACAATATCTACACACGGATTCATTGCAATCTCTTTTGCTTTTCTTGAACCATCCTTTGTAGAAAAATAGATTTTTCCTGCCGAAACAATACAGATAAGTGGACGAATATGCGGTTTCCCTTCTTCATCAACAGTAGCAAGAAAGGCAAGATGTTTTCCATCTTTTACTATACCTTGCATATCTATTTCTTACGGCAAACAATCCTCTAAGTCAAGGAAAAAACCGTAGAGCAGATGCTGTTAAACGTGAGACTGTTGACGATAGATTAAAAAGGATGAATTTCTCAATTTCTGGTTTAGCAATTTCTATCTCTTGTCCAAACTTTATATCCTCAGTTTTATGTCCTAAGTGTAATTTCAAAATCTACAGTCTGACATCAAATGCGCTGTGGTTCAATGGTTACTTACCAAAACTACCCAAAAAATTATCTCATTTTAGTTGACAAAATAGGATTTTTAATGTATAGTATAAAATCTTGCAATGAACAGCATCCTGGTTAGAAAGTGAAACGCTATGAAAACAATATGTGATTGTGGCTCATCAAAATCTTTTTTGCATGAGAGTAATAGCTAACAGTTATGCTATTCTCTACCAATGATAACAAAGGTAGCAAAGATTGAAAATAAACTTGGTATACATGCGCGACCTGCATCGTTATTTGTAAAGACTGCCGGCCAGTTTGAGAGCGACATCAGAATTGAAAAGGATGGGGTTGAGGTAAACGGAAAGAGTATTATGAGCGTTATGATGCTCGCTGCTGAGAAGGGAAGTGAAATCACAATAACAGCGGAAGGAGTTGATGAAAAAGAGGCTATCGATTCACTCATAAAACTCGTTGAGGAGAGAAAGTTTGATGAAGAATGATATTATATTGAGAGGCATTGCTGCTTCTCCAGGTATTGCTATAGGACCTGCTTTTCTTTTCGAAGAGAGGAGTATCCTTCTCGAGGGAGCTTTGCAACCAGTACGTGATATAGATAAAGAAATAAAAAAATTCAAAACGGCAATTAGGAAATCAAAAAAAGAACTCGAGGACATAAAGAGAAACCTGGTAAAAAAACTTGGTCTTACAAAGGCAAATTTTCTTGATGTCCAAATACTTGCATTAGAAGACACCTGGATATTCGACGAAACAATAAAAAGGATACGAGAAGAAAAAAAGGAGGCAATACGTGCAGTAAAGGAGATAAGTAAGGGTCTCCTTGCAAAATTCAAAGAGATAGACGACCCCTACCTAAAGGAAAGAGCTTGTGATATAAAGGATGTAACAAAGCGGATTATAAAAAATTTAATAGATAAGAAGGACAAAGCAATCAGTTTTCCAGAAAAGATGATTATCCTTGTTGCCAACAATCTTTCTCCATCGGATACAGCACAACTCGAAAAGGAGAAGGTGCTTGCATTTCTTACCGACCTCGGTGGTAGAACTTCTCATACTGCAATTATGGCAAGAGCGCTTGAAATCCCTGCAGTTGTTGCCTTAAGAGAGATTACTGATAATATATTTGCGGGTGTGAAAATTATTGTAGATGGATATGCAGGTGTTGTAGTCGTAAATCCAACTGAAAAAACTCTTAAAAACTTCGAGGAAAAAAGGAACCATCTTTTAGATATAGAAAAGGAACTCCTTGGTTTAAGGGACCTACCTGCTACAACTGTAGATGGCTATACCATTGATTTATCCGCAAATATTGAGTTCACAAGTGATGTTGATTCTGCCAAAAACCACGGAGCACGGGGTATAGGGCTTTACAGAACTGAATTCCTATATCTCACTCAAATGGAATTACCCGATGAGGAGTTACAATTTAAGATCTATAAAAATGTAGTTGATAAAATTTACCCTGAAACTGTCATCTTCAGAACCCTTGATCTTGGTGGTGATAAGATCTTCGATAATACTACACCTGAACCGAATCCCTTCCTTGGATGGAGGGCAATACGCTTCTCACTAAAAAGAAAAGATATCTTCAAGACACAACTTCGTGCTATCCTGCGTGCGAGTTACAGAAAATCAGTAAGGATTATGTTTCCAATGATTACAGACTTAAATGAGGTGAAAGAAGCAAAACGGATAGTACGAGAGGTTGCAGATGAACTGGATAAAAAAGGAATTAAATATGATAGAGAACTTGAGATTGGTATAATGGTCGAAGTCCCTTCTGTTGCAATTCTTGCAGATGAATTCGCAAAAGAGGCCGATTTCTTCTCTATTGGTACAAATGACCTGACTCAGTATCTCCTTGCAGTCGACAGAACAAACGAACTTGTTGCTCCACTATATGATCACTTACATCCTTCAGTCCTCAGAACCATAAAAATTATTGTTGAGTCAGCACATCGAAACAGTAAATGGGTTGGTGTTTGTGGTGAAATTGCGGGAGACCCCCTGGCAATCCCTGTTCTTTTAGGACTGGGGGTAGATGAGCTCAGTGCAGCACCTATAGTAATACCTGAGGTCAAAAAGGTCATCAGAACCCTGAGCCTCAAGGAATCAAAGGAGATTGCAAATAAATGTATCGGTTTCTCAACCTCAAAAGAGGTTAGGAATTTCCTACGTGACATTATAAATACAAAACTTACAGCAATAAAAGAACTCATACTTGGAGAAGATTACACCAAAAAAAAATGATGCAATCCTGAGGGGGAGTATAACGGTTAGTGAAGAATATGATATTTCAGGAATGAAGGAAAAGATAAAAGGACTTCCAGACCAGATTATGAATTCCTGGGAAAAAGGTCAATCCGTTGAAATAAAAGGAAAGCCAAGAAACTTAGTAGTGACTGGCATGGGCGGTTCTGGCATTGCAGGTGACCTTCTAAGTGATCTTCTTTTTCAAGATCTTGGGATTCCTTTAATGGTCAACAGGGGATACGACCTTCCTTTCTTTGTTAATGAGGAAACCCTTCTTTTTGTATCAAGCTATTCGGGAAATACAGAGGAGACACTTTGCTCTTTGAATGAAGGGTTAAGAAGGAAAGCAATAATAGTTGTTTTCACAAGCGACGGAGAGATTGCGAAAACAGCAGAGCATAACAACCTTCCAAGAATAGAATTTCCAACCGGCTACCCACCAAGGAGTGCTCTCGGTTTCTCGTTCTTTTCAATGTTGGGTCTCATTAAAAAATTCTTTGCAATTTCTTTGGACAATAAGGATATAGAAAATTTAATCTTAACGTTATCAAAATTAAGAGATAAACTCACACGTCAAAATAACGAAATCACCACACTTGCAGAAACGCTCGTGAATCAAATACCTCTCATATATATCACCCAAAGGCTTAGATCTGTTGCATTTAGGTGGCAGACACAGATAAATGAGAACAGCAAAACATTCGCTCATATAAATGTTATTCCAGAAGCAAATCATAATGAGATAGTAGGGCTTGAATTTCCACGGGAGAAGATAAAACAAATGCATTTGATATTGCTGAGAACGG
>Ga0209977_10000295_pt1 | contig 19670 bp, 38 predicted proteins | sample SumtaG_2_FD_183113 | JGI IMG/M metagenome (GOLD analysis project Ga0209977, IMG submission 183113) | Deep subsurface microbial communities from Indian Ocean to uncover new lineages of life (NeLLi) - Sumatra_00607 metaG (SPAdes) (version 2) | ecosystem: Environmental > Aquatic > Marine > Oceanic...
TTTGGTTTAATTCTAAAACGTCTAGAAATATAATTTTTAGGCTCGTGGTTTTCTAAATCTTTTTTTAAGGCTTGCCAGCCACCTGAACTCAATCTAACTCTTTTTAAGACCCTGTTAATCATTTCTTTATCTTTTGGATCTTCAAATTCAGTCGTTGTCAAAACCTTCCTTTCTGGTTGTGTTGATGGCTTAGATGCTATTCCACCACCAAGTTTTTTCTTCTTACCTTCTTCGCTTGGTAGCACTGCTTTGTATTTATAATCCTTTCGTTCTTCCATATTATCTCCTTCCATTATTTGGATGGCCTGGAGCGATCTTACGATGCTCATCAAACTTAATTTTATCTCTACCGCTTAATTTTTGTCCAAGCTTAAGCTTAAGCCTCTCCATCCTTTTGATTTCTCCATATTTACCAAACCGGCCACCTTTACTCATATATTTAACTCCTAAATTCCCATTTTATAATTTTATGCAGAAATTCACTTGGAACTTCTTTTATATTTGCTATACTAACATTTTTACTTGTTAACAAATCTTCATTAGCAATCTGACTTATTATTTTCTTATCAAATGTATAATACAGAGTATAATAAGCATCTTTATCAGTTTGCCAACTTGTCCACATCCAACTGTCTGGTATTTTCTGTCCTTTCTTTGGATCTACTAATATTTCACCGCCTCTAAATTTAAAAACTTTATTAAGAAGATCATTCATAGAAACCTGGTCCTCTCTTCTCAAATTCGTACCGAATAATTTCTTTTAAAAATTGACCTGGGACTTCTTTTATATTAGCAATCGGAGTATTTTTACTTCCTAATAATTCACCATTTACAAATTGATGAATAAATTTTCCATCTTTTCTATTATAAAACATAGAATAAGTAGACAAACCGGCTTGTCTACTTATCCAGCCCCAAGTATTTTCTAATTCTTCTTCGCGTTCTGGGCCAACTAATATTGCTCCAGTTTTTAGTTTAAAAATTTTGTGAAGAAACAAATCATTCATTAAAATGCTTCCCTAGCACTTTTTAATACTTTAGCGAAATTCTCATCAATTAACTTTCTAAGATATTCAACCATTTTCTTTGAACCCCTTGTTTCTTTAGGAAAAAGATTATAATCAGATTTTTTGAAAGGAGCAACTTCTACTCCTTTCTTGTCATCTTTGAAATTTAGATTACTCATAATTCCCTCAAGACCGGCGCCTCTAGCATAAGTTCTAATTTGTTTCTGGCTAACACCAGGAGCGAAGACTGAACTGATGAATTTAGCTAGTATCGTATTAAGAGTATCACCCTCTTTATCATTAATCTTGACCTTGTCCCAATCTATTACATCAGTAACAAATTCTTGAGTAGAAGGATCTCTAAATATCTTTACTACGTCAATATCTCTACCATCAAGATCTGTTACATCTCCAGACTTACTTCGTGGAATAGTTACAGCAACGGTAGGATCTCTGTTAAGCCAGTTAATAATTATTGGCGAACTTAAGAGATCGATTATACCTGTAAGTCTTTTTGTATTTGCTTTGATTTTCTTTTCAATAATTTCAATATTTTTCTTATCAGTTTCAGAGTCTAGAGTTTTTACTACATTTTTAATACTATCAAGAGCGTCAAGCGCTTCAGACCCTTTTTTCTGAATATCTAGCTCGATAGGTTGCCTAGCATACCCGAGTCCAAAAGTTGAACCTTTCTTTCCCCAAAACCAATATTTGTAATCAAAAGAACCTGCTCCTTTTGCTTCGTCTAATCTTATTATTTGATTAAATTTCATATTTTAAATCTCCAGAACTAACGTTTTAGTTATCTTGGTTAATATACATTAATACACGCCAACCTGTTTATATAAATCTTCACGATTCTCTTTTAAAAACTTAACGAATTTACGCAATAGATTCGAACTTATCCCATCAGCTTTAGCCCATTTGAAGAAATCTTTTTTATCATATTTGCCCTGGTGATAAAACAAATATTCTCTTAATTCTTTGTTTACATGGTGCAAACTTTTGTGCTCATTATCATCATCAATCATATTATCTACTGTATCTGATAAATTTTCAATTTCAAGATTTCTAAGTGTATGCTCTTCTTGTTGCAATAAATTTTGCAGCTTTAGATTGCTATCATCCATATATTCATAATCGAGTGAGAGACTTCTCTTTTTTGCCTTTTTGATGAGATAATATATAATAGAACGTTTTGCCGTAAGGCTTAAGTAATTAAATGCAGTACCGAATTCAGGGTTAAAACGCGGTAACGCTTTGATGCAAGCTTCTACTGCTATTTGGAAACAAATATCAAAGCGCTCTTTTTTATGTAGCTCAGCTCGAAAGATTACACCTTTAATAATCTTATACGTTTCCGTCATAATGTAATCAAGAGTTGGTTTAGCTTCTACTATTGCAGTATTAAGTTGTTTTTTTAATTCTTCTATTTGTAAATCCGAAAGCTCGATAGGAAATTCGTCTTCTGGATCTGGATGTATTGATTTTTCTAAATAATTCTCTATCTCTTTTTGTTTTTCATATAGTTTTTGCCATTCTAATATCTTTGGTGCAACTTCATGTTCGATAAAATAATAATTCTTCGGTACAGTTGGTTTATCCTTTTTCGAGGATTCTGTCGAAGAACTCATTCTTGATTGTCCGCCTGTAAACACTATTCAGCTCTGGTAAATAACTAAGATCTATCGGTGGCTGTGCTTGTTGTTCTGGTTCAGCGCCAGGTTCTCCAACCGCTTGTTGTACGGCTTGTTCCATTGGAACTTTAGATTGTTTTTCTATCGAAGTTTTGAAATCTGGTCTGTTTATTGATATTTCTCCCGACTTGTCCATCAAGACGATTTTATATTCTTGATCCTTAAAATCTGTTGCTGGAGAATTTATAGTTATTTCTATTTTGTCTTTGAAGTCAGCAGGTACATTTTCAGTATCAATATCAAACAGCTTGAGTAATGATTCTATTGTATTAAAAGAACCCAGCCTCTTATAGTTGATGAGTTTAATATCTCCGCCCTTCTGATCGTTATCGTTTAGTTTTATAGATGCAGCGATCTCTTCATCTTCTGGTTCATCCTCTTCTTCTGCATCGAGATCATCTTTATCAACATCTTTTATATCTTTAGTTTCTTTTTCTTTTTCTTTTTCAGCTTCAGTTTCTTCCGGCTCTTCTTCTTTTTTATCGACGTCTGGATCTTCTGGCTGCTCATAAAGTGTATTTTCTATGAGTTTATCTAATCGTTTTTGTTTCACACTCGTATACCTCCGTTTTAGTTAGAGTTTATCTTGTAGAAACAAATATGCTATGAGTGTGTCAAATTCGGAAGTATAGTGAGAGATTTTGAGATAGTATTATTTTTGGTCTTCTTTTAGTTTAACTTTGTGAATTGTTTCTTCATTATAAAATCCCTTAGTTTTTTTCTCGCCAACAAGTTCACTATCTTCTCTCTTGTGGAGTTCTTCAGTAATTCTATATGAATCATTACAAGTTGGGCAAACCATTCTATTCTGGATATGACCTGGTCTTCCTATTATTGGTCTACCACACATACCGCAATACTTTCTACTATATCCCCACATACCCATAATGGCGGAGAGAGTTGAAAAAGCACTAGGATCTTGAGCATTAAGTTTATTCATGAAATCTTTAAAAAGATTTTTAAACTTTTTAAACTCTATAGCTTCTTCGTTAGTGATTTCTTCTTTAGCCTTGTGTTGATGATGCGCTTGATTGTATTTAATACTTTTATAGAGTGATTGTGGGATTATAAGATGATACGGCTCAGGTATCGGCATCATATTAGGTTTGTCATTAATCATATTATCTCCTCTTTATTTATTATCTCATTTGAAGTTTCTTATTTAGAACCTTCTTTGTATCTTCTACAAATTTCTCAACGACCCCATCTCTTACTCTAACTTTAGTTAAGTCGTTTATTCCCTGGATCTCCATGTCTTTTGTCATTTCATGTTTATAATAATTCCTACTGAGATCTTTCATGTTTGTATATTTATATATGTTCCTTACCCAGTCCATAAGTTGATTCATGTGGTGCCAAGTAAAAAACTTTCCACCTTTCTCTCCGCGAAAAGTTTGTATTAGTGCATTAGCTTTATCAAAATCACCATTAATAAAATGATGCTGAATTGCAACAACGACTTTATCCATTGGCTCTTCTGCTTCGTCAGATACTTGCATTTGCAATCCGGAAGGTGGCCATCTTTTATCTTTATATTGGCCACGAGCTTCGGCTTCATCTCTTACATCATACTGAGCCATTCCTGTTGTAATCGAACTTTTTTCGTTTAAAATATCGCCTAAAGCTTTATTGAGTTTTTTTGCCATAATAAAATCCTCTTAATCTTTGCCTATATTTATCTTGATTCCAGCTTTAAAAGCCGGAGTGTTATCAGCAATATTATAGTCTATTCCAACTATTACGCCTAAACTGGTGAAGAATGGAAGATTGTAAGAAACTGCTACACCAAGACTTATTGGGTACCCAGAAGTTATCATAACATTCCAATCATAAGTTTTGACTTCTACTCCGGAATCAATGAGAGTCTTTATGTGTCCTCTCAAATCTACAATCTCATCACCATCTTTATCGATTCGGTCATAAGCTCTTTGTAATATAATATTACTCTCTTCTAAAGCTTTACTGGCTGCCGCCAAACCAACTTCTAAAGAAGTTATATATTTCCTAAGCATCTGATTTTCTTCTCTGAGAATTTTCATCTCATAACCACTCTCTAGTCTTTCAATTTCATCTTCAAACTCTTCTATTTTACTATTTGCTTTTATTAAAAGATTAGTACTTTCTTCTAACGCGTCTTCACAACTTTCAGCAAATACTGGAATTGTTATTAGAAATACTAGTAATATTAAAGCTAATTTTTTCATTATTACCCCTCGAAATTTTTCAACTTGTCTTTCAACTTACTTCGAATCTCTTCATTCTTTCTAATTCTTTCTTCAATCTCTTTTTTGATCCTTTCTCGATCTTCATCATTTTTGATACTATCATCGACAGCGTCTTGAGCTTCTTCCTCGCCTTGTTTTCTCTTCTTTTTGTTCCAGTACCACATTCCACCAGCTCCACCAAGAAGACAAACTATTATAGTTATGAGAGTTCCTAAAATGTTCATATTTTATTTACCACCTTTTTTAAAATGTTTGCTTGAATAGAATATATAAATCTTCCAGATTTAATTGGTCTGTCGCTAATTGCTCCCAATACTGTTTGCGATTTAGAGCTTCTTATATAGGACTCAGATTGGATTCTTGCCTGAAGTTTTTTAGCTCTAACTTTTGCTAGATCGTCTTCTAAATTAATTTGACTCTTTCCAGTTTTCGAATCGTCAAAATTTATATCGTTGTGAGTTAGATCTGTGCTTTTCTTCTGCTCTTTTCCTTCTAGATCTGGATATACAATCTCTTTATCTAGATAGTCTGAAGGATCTGGAGGCGGACAATATATATCACTCATTATGTTTTACCGCTTTTAGCTAAGTCTTCACCCCAAGTCGAGTTATTCTTTTTTTCGGCAATGCTTTTTGCCACATTCTTTGCGATACCACCAATACCAATACTACCAGTTAGCGTAATAAAGATAGGAGAAAATGCACTTAAGAATTTAACAAAATCATCCATACTGAAATCGCTAAATGGCCCGATTTTCATCGAACCAAAAGTGCCAACCATTACTAGATAAACTATAATCAAAACAATTGCTATTTTTGTTCCATTATATAGCCGACTTTTGCCATAGCTCTTTTTTCTTTCTTCTTCACTATTATAATGTTGTATTCGTTTAAGCTTCTTTTCTTCAGCTTCTAAATGTGCTAATTCTGCACGTAATTCTTCTGCTGTTTGCATTATATTTACTCCTCAATTTTATTAATTATCTTAAGAAATTACACGCAAAAATGCCGAGAGCAAATACTCTCGGCAGGAGTTTAACCGTCTCCTACCAGCTTTTTTCGGTAGAAGAATAATAAATCAACCTCGTTTTTAATTAACCAACTTCAAATTACTTTTCACTTTTTTTATTTTTGTGAGTTTTTCGTGCAAGCTTACGATAGCAGCATGGTTTTCTCGAGGAAACGGTCTACTGTCTTTCTCAAAAAAGTTAAGGATAACTTTTTCTTGCTCATCAGTAAGCTTGACTGTTTCACCCTCATCTTTATTTGACCATATTTTTAATTCTTCCACCTTTGCTTTTTGAATTGCTTCGGAAATAATCTTTTTATGTTCTTCATCTTCAATTTTGTTTATTGGTTGACCGTCGTACTGTTCGAATAGAGATTTCACATCGTCGTCTACAAAATCTAATGGTGACTTAAAAGAAATTTCTTCCGGCCTTAAGGCCTTATATATTCCTTCAAGAAGAATGTGATCTTTTAATGTAGCACTGTCAAGTCGTATATTAACGATACGTGCAATGACTAAGCGCTCCGCCTGAGTTAATTTCATATTATACTCCTTATATGATATTTAAATTATGCGTTTCCGTTTAGTCTTTCTTCTTTTTGAGCTTCAATTTGATGTCTAACTTTCTGTGATTTTTTATGTAAGTCATCAAGTTGACTCATTAAAGAGAAATGACTAATTGACCCATTTTTCTTATTTTTTTCGACTTTCGTCTTCATCTTAATTCTCCAATTGAGAAGCTAATTTAGCTTGTATATTCCTTGAGCCTATATTAATCTGTTTAGATATAGCACTCATTCTCCTATCTATACTTAATTTTTCATTAATCGCCATATTTTTTATCATATCAAAAAGACCGCCTTCTTTCCAGAGCTCTTTGTCAAATTTATTAAGATATATCCTCATAGAGAATGGCAAATCAAAAGCTTCAAACTCCGATTTTAAATCGTACCACTCTGAATTGATTACGGCTATTATATCTTTTTCGATTTGACCGTTTATTACGCCATTAGATGATTTAACGACTTGTTTTATATGTGCAACTAATCTTGTTTTAAAATCTTCAACAGACCCCATCTTCAAACTTATTATTCCTAAAGCATCTTTTTCGCTTATTACGTTTCTCATCATTGCTGCTATACCCTGCGCAGATACTACTAATTCTTCTAAAGTGTCTTTGATCTTATCATCTCTTTCAAGTTGCCGTCTTTGTGTTCTTCTAGAAGTAATTTTTTCTATTATACTAGGAGCATTAATAACAGTGAAAAGAGATAAGAGAACTAATATAAAAGGTCCTACTCCTATTGCCGTAATAAGATCTACTATCAATTGAGTTATCGGAATAGCACCTTCCATTTATTACCCTCCGCTTGGATTAATTGCGATTGGTGGGATGTCTTTATAGACATCTTTTGCAAATTCAGTTGTTCCTTTGTCAGAAGGTGGTGATGGTATAACCTTCATACCTGTTGACTTTTGAAAAGCTTGATCCATTTTTTCTTGTTCTGTAGGCTTTTTCTTTGGCATCTTTTCCTCCTTAAGCCGGTGAAGGAAGTGGTAGTTCCTGGTCTTTTACTACTTTTTTACTCCATTCACTTATTGCTTGTAAAATTTCTCTTGTAAGTAATTCAGAATTATTTTGATACTCATCTTCAGAAACTTCTTCTTTTTGTAAATAAGTATCTAATTTATATTTAAAAATACCCCCGATATAGTTAGTAGCTTCCTTTGGAGCTTTAAGGTTTTTGAATTTTGCGTCAAGCCATCTTTTTACTTTCGGATAAAAAGCTTCACCAAAGACTTCTTTTAATTTCAGTTCTGGTTTTTCAAAAACTAAAGCTTCAATTAAGGCACCCTCATCATATTCAGGTATTTCGTATTCCGGTATAGCTTCGTGTAGATTATCTAAAAACTCATTCAGTTTCATATCTCTAAATCCTCATCTGTAAGATTGATCTTATTGAATAACCCGAGAATTTTTACTATTTTCTTTAAGTAATATTCTACTTTTTCATTAAAGTCTTTATTCTCGAGAGCTTCCTTATACACATCATATTTTAGCATCTTCAATGGATCGACATAACCAAACCTTTGTAAGATTTTAAAAATCATGTTATTCAATGTATATGATCTATCAGCGTCGCCTGCTTTAATATAGTATAATGTTTCTTCTTTAGACTCATATTCTTCAGAGTAAGCTCTACGTCTCATATCTTTTATGCTTTGCTCTTTAATAGCTAGAGCTTCCATATCTGCTTTAATTTCATCTACTTTAAATTGCTTAGTCTTCTCAAGCTTTTTGATATCAACATTAAGCATATCTTCTATTTCTGTTTCTAAAGCGATATACTCAATTATATCTCTTTTGAGCTCACCGACTGCAAGATCGAGATCTCGTGCAAAAGTTAATGCGATTTCTACCGCTGCTTTGTAAGTCTCAGCCGGTACATTAATTTTCTCTGGGTCTGACAACCATTTACTTTCTAAGAAGTCATAGCGCGGACCACTTAAGCGTTTGAGTTGTGTTTCGTCCATAAGATACAATTCAAGATTGTTTTTTGTACCCTTAATAACATTGCCTTCTTTGTTAAATGAATTAATAGGATCACTAAGTTTTTCTTCTTCTTCCTCGGTAACATCTTCTATATAAAGATGAATATCTATGTCAGTGTATTTATTATAGTAATAAGTAAGATTTGATCCTTCGATCATGATAGCTGTTAATCTTTCTTCGTCGATGCTGGCCTCTTTCAATACATCTCTAATTGCTTTCCATATTTGACTCGAAGCTTCTTTCTTTAACTTCTTGCCGTGCCAAAGAGCAGGATTCAAATCTTTCTTCTCAAAATCTACAACAGATTCTTCAATCCAGCCTTTTAGTTCTTCTGTGTGATCAAATTGTTTACTTACTTTAATGCCAGCCTCATTTAAGAAGTCGTTAGCAATATCTTCCATTTTAACCCTCTACTGATGGATTGTTCAGTCCATCATAAAATTCGATATAAAACTTTCTATCGTCTTGTGTATAAAAAACTATGAATATCTCATCAAGTCTTAAATTTATAAATAAAGAGATGGGCTCATAACCAGAAAGATTTTTTATCTCATCATTAAGTCTGTTAACTCTTTGCTTGTTTTTTGTTATACTAGAAACATCTATTTCTACATATTCTAATGCACCAAGTTTTTCGCCAAATATATACTTAATAGATGGTTCAGGTGGCAACAATGAAAACATTGCTTTAGTTAACGGATGCATTGTTATTCGCCTTCTTTCTTTTTATTGTTCTTCTTTTTCTCTTCTTTCCTTTCAGACATTCCAGTACCATCGCAGTCTTGACATAAATGACCATTTAATTTACCAGAACCACCACACGTTGAACAAACTTCAAAAGCTAATTCGTCGATCCTTTTAAAGACGTCATAAAGATTCATCTTGATTCGCCCTCCAGCATTGTTTTGTTTAAATAAAGTCCTTCGTAATATTCATCTCTTTTGCTGAATAAACCTAATAGTTTAGCTACTAGTTTCTGAAACAAACCATAATCTTCATCAATGAATTCATTTTGATGCTCACCAACAAGTTTTTGACCTCTCCAGAAAGTCCCCACATATTCTAATAAGTCTGATCTCCCTATATCAGCCGGTGCTTCGATAGAAGATGCTGAAGCTTTTATTAAATCGATTCCAGCATTTTCATAACACCAAGCTGTAATCTCGGAACACATATAAGCGTTATTACCAGCCATTCTTGCTATTGCTTTTGGTCCAGCAAACGGGAAGAAAAACAAACTAGCATAATCGTATGGAAGTAATAACGATTGATAAGCTTTAGCTTGAATTGTTAATCTTTGCTCTCTGCTAAGTCCACCTTTTAACCGTAAAATATCCATTTTTGGGTATAATTTCTTTATACCTACAACAGGCCTTCTTCCATAAATATTATAAGCATATCCATCTACGAATGATACTCCATGTGATCCAGCTGATATATCGTACCCGTCTTTTATGTGTATTTCTGCATGACAATAAGGAGAAGATGTATGATGAGATATGACTCCACCCATAAAATCTTTCGGTCCGCCAAATCTATAAAGAATTATATCTCCCTCTTGAAGAGTTTTCATGTAATCTGTTTCGTAATCTACTTCAAATTTTCTTTCTGGTGGGACATGAGTAACTTTTTCTCTTTTAACAAATTGTCTCAAAAATCCTTGAATTATAAATAACATTATTTTCCTCCAGAAATTCCATCGTATTTGTATCGTCTGATAACTTTTTTCAACTCAGGAAATTCTTTAATAATCTTTTTATAGCGTTCTATCTTCTTATCTTTAGAAAAACCTTTATAGTCTCCTCTGTTTAACATTTGTCTTATCCAAGCTTTTACACCTTTGATATCAAGAATCTTATTGTCAACTTTATTAACGCTACGCACTAATTTTCTTTTATCTGAAGCACTTAGCTCATCGAGATAGTTTAGATTGAATCCCAATACACTTCTTCCATGACCATCATATTTATAATCGTCATCTAAAATAAGCACATTAGGATTGCCGTCGTGTATTTCGTACTCAGGGCGCGTGCCCTTATAAACAAGCTTTTTAAGCTGTAATGCTTCATCGAGGTTCATTTGATTTATCTTTGGGGAAGGGGAGTTAAAAGTCTATATCTAAAAGTAATTCTAAAGTTTCTTCTGCTGATGTGCCAAGCGGTACTTTCTTAAATTTAAGCATAGGATTGCTTGCCATTATTTCGTACCCTAATCTCACTCTATCCATAAAACTGTTACCAGCTGTCTCAAAAAGGTCAGCATCACCCTGATCGGTTACTCTTATGCCATTTATTTTCTTAATCTTCTCTGAGAAATAAAATACAACATCTACATTTATTCCCAATTCGGATGTAGAATTTAGCCAGTCTGCTACTTCGGGAGTAAGTCCGTATTTCTCCATGATCTCCTTACCAAAAAATTGATATGCAGTCGTGGAGTGCCACCATCTGTCAGATACTACAGTTTTCCCTTCATCTAAAGCTGGTTTAACAACTTTAGTTACTTGCTCAACTTTGTCTAAAAAGAAAGCGTACATGTTAGAAAGAGGGTGTAAGTTCCATCTTTTGTCTTTACATAGTGATCGGAATAGTGCTGCTGTCACGCCATAAGCGGGATCGCCAGGTTGATAAGTGAATAACGCTGGAATCCCGCTATCATTAAGTTTTTCAACGAGTAACTTTGCTACTGTTGTTTTACCAGTTTTATCTGCGCCTTCGAAAATACATAACTTATTTTTAAATTTTTCTAATCTCGTATCCATAATTTCCTTATCTAATCTGGTGATCCCAATCTTCGCTTTTACAATCTTTCAGCGCGTTTCTAATTTTAGGTTTAGTGTTAAAAACGAATATGTTTCTGAGAGCTATGAAAGAGAATGGGCCGTAACCCTTGAGTAAAGCTATTGTCTGTGTTTTTGGATCATCTGTTTTTATCATCTTTTTAAATAAGTATGCTATTTCATGGACAGCTTAAATCTCATTTTCGACACTCCCGGATCTGGGGCACTTCCGCCTGTTTGAAAACTAAACGAAGTAGCACCATAGCTTACTATTTTCATGCTAATCCCGTCACTTTTTCTATATAAATGGAATTGCTTTATAGAAAGATTAGTAAGCATCACTCTTATAGATTCTATGAGATCTTTATCTTTATTTAATTTTTTTACAATAGCAGACTGTAGTGGGAATACTAGTTGGCCATGTTTAGAACCACGCTTTCTAGTATAAGGTTCTAGTTTTCCCATCGCCTTTATTCTTTTTCTGAAGTCTTCTATTATTTCAGTTATTTTAGAATCATCGTACTTTTTCTCTAAATTTCCTATAACACTATCTAATGCAACTCTTAAGAATTTAATACCCTTTCCATTCTTTGAGGGACTATCAAGATCAATTTTGCTTAACTTCTTTTCATCGGCATGTTCTTCAATAAAGTTTTTAAAATAACTCCAGGTCTTAGAAAAATTACTATTTGATAAACTTGCTAGATATGAAGCTAGCTTTAAAGGATAACTGATGGTATGATATTCATAAATGATCTTAAAAATCTCAGTTGCTCGAAAGTTTTTCAATATTCCGGGAACTTGTTTTTCTAAGTCGTTTATTCTTTCATAGATGCCCCGTATAGATGGTGCTGCACCAGCTTTCAATTTAACCGATACATCTATCCTGGTGTTGATCTTGTCTTTAAGTTTCTTTACATAGAGATCAATTATCCTCGCGTTAGCTTCTGGAGGAAAACCTATTAGATATGCATTTTCACCAAGAATGAGACCGACAAGTATTTCGCCGAAATCTTTTAGTATCTCTTCTTTATCATAATCATCTAAATTATTAACAGGATCCTTGAATTCTCCTACGAACACAATTTTTATACCTGTTATTTTACTTAATTCTATCGAAGGACTATAGTTTTTAACTAATTCAATAAGGTATTCAATGAATCTTCTCTCTGGGATACTGATTTTTCTTCTTCTTTTTATTAACTGATTTTTTATGTCTTCGTAAATATCTTCTGCTTTATTATATGGATTATTGATTATCTCCAAGCTAAGCATTTTATTAGGAGAAAATTCCTTTAATCTGACCGTTCTCCCGGGTTTTATTCCATTAACTATTAAAAATTCTACATCTTTGTCTTTATGTTTAAATGTATATATAAATGTTAAATACCTTCCGCTTCCTGATGCTTCATCATTTTTTCCAGCTATCCTAACGAATTCAAAATCTTTCGGTATTTTATTTTCAAGTTTTAATTCTTCTATCTCTTTGTTTAAAATATTTCTAGTAAACTTTGGATCTCCGACTACCTCATCTTTATATAATTCTTTTTTTATCCATAATCTAATATCGTTTTTCTTTCTCCCTTCGTGTGGTTTATGTGGAATTTCAATTTGTGATGCGAGTGGGGTTAGTTTTATAGCTATACTTTTTCTTATTTCACTTTTTATATTTTTTAATGATTTATCTGACTCTTCTGCTGTTGAAAGTTTATCCATATTATCTCCTACTATTTTAAATTATATAGCTCTTTTCCATAAAGATCTATCAAATCTTTATATGCGACAACATGGACTAATTGTCTCTCGATATTAGTAATCATAAAAGTTTGAATTAGAAGATTTTTAACGTCAAATGCTCTTCCCTTGCTCTGTATAACTTTGATGACATTTCTTACGTCTTCTTTTGACGACTCAATCGTTTTTCTTATTTTATTTTTTTTATCAGTTGGCAAACCGTCTTCTAATGAATAACCATATCTCTTTTTCTTTCTTTGCATTATGTAATCGTATAACTGCTCTAAACTTTTAACTCCTCTTAGAGTAGTCGTATTAAGCCCTAGTATGTCCTTTTGCACTACTTCACGTAATTTCTTAGTTGCATCTAGCGCAGGCACATCTGGTTTTGCATAATCTAAGAAATCGCCAGTAATCTTTACAAGATCAACACCTTGTCGTGTAACTATACCTTCAATTCCGGGATAACCAGAAACTACTTCGCCTGTATCTGAAAGCTTAGAGACCATGTTACTAAGTACAGCAGATCCTATTTTTTTAGTTGCAGCCTTCATCAATTCGAGTTTCTTTTCTTGATGTGATTTTAGTTCATCTAGATCCGTCTTGTCTTCTTGTTCTGAGAATTTGACCAGAGCTCGAACTTCAGGATACTTTCTCCACTCATCTACTACTTTCTGTAAATGTTTTTTTACATCTTTTTCAGTGATTTCAATCGGACCATAGAATTTCCATTCCGATTCAAGATCTTTTACTGTTCTCTTAACATTATCAGGATCACCACTAAATGTTACATTCGGTGAAGTTACTTTTACTATCTCAAGTTTTTTAGCTAACTGTTTCAATTTCTCATCTTGATTTTGAGCATTTACTGGCGTCCAATTATCACCTGGATTTCCCATATATCCATGAAAAACTATATAGTTTATAGTTTGACTATATGGTACAGCATTTGGAATATAGCCATAGAGTATTTCCATATTTATAAAATTCTTATCGAGATTGAATCTTATTCTTTCTTCTGTAGAAAGCGATTCAAACTTTTGTTTGATTGCTGTCCATCCAGCCGTGAATCCATTATGTGCTGGATGATTTAATCCGAATTTTTTATTGATGTCCTCTAGAGGAGCTTTATTCTTATTTCTAACTGCTATGGCTCTACCTTGCTCATTAAGACCAGCGAGCAAATTATACCCATCTACTTTCTCAGTACCCTTGATTTTTCCAGCCAAAAAATTCTCAAAGAATTCTAGCATATCATGAACGTTCTCGAATTTGTCATACGGATGCATTATATGTCCCACGGTGCCACCTCGTTAGTTTACAATTATTCCTTCCGTATTACCAAATATGCTAACATTAATCGTTATATAGAGCCATAAATTAAACTCTCCGTAATCGTTGTCTCTCGAATATCATCTTCACTAATTCATATATTTGCCATTCATTTGGATCATGAGCATGTGATCTGTGATCGACTACACCAATATTCTCTAATGAACGCCTAAATATAGTTTTTTTATACAAATGAAAATGTATTGGATTCATTGTGCCATCAGCTATAAAACCATCGTCGGTTATTGCTTGCCCAATGCTTTTGAACATATACATTTTACCTTTATTTTTATATACACTCTTTGTTTTTGGTATTGCTATCATGCATCTACTCTATATTCTTTATCGAAAATCATCATAATAAAATCTTGACAATTCCATTTTATTGGTTCTTGTACATTCCAATAAACGGTATCTTCGAAAATTTTTAAATTAGTTATATCGACAAATTTGTAATCTGTATCTATCATTGGTACTAACCAGTTTCCGCTAGTTACAAATAAACTTGGCGAGGTAACAGTTTCATATAGTTTTCCAACTGTCTTATAGATTTTATCGATTGTAGTTACCATAGTTAAATCTCTATATAAACATCTTTATCAAAAATCATTTTGATTAAGTCGTGATATATTTCTAGAGCAGCTGGTGAAACAACTTCCCAACTTAAAACATTTAGATCAACACGACGGATTATAGTCACCTCATCGAAATTAAAAGTATTTACATATCGTGTTCCATTTGATATAAACCCTATACCTGCCCCAACATTATTTAAAAATACTTTACCAACTGTCTTTAAAGCGTCATTTATTACCATGTTTTGACATCCTCTATATTACCATCAAAGTCTGAAAATATGATACCTCTACGATTTTGACCACTTTTTGCATCTTTACCAGAATAAGAAATTACAATTTCTTTTTTTGAATAATCAGTACCTTCTACTTTCGCTATAGCTTCAATACATCCTTGTTGGCCAGTGGCATCATCAATCCACTTAGTCCACACGTTGTCATATACTATTGGCGGTTCAAATTTATCATCTTCGAATACTATCATGAAAACTAATTTATGAAATGTAGATTTTTCCATTATTTTGCCTTGTTCATTTGTCTTATCAATTGATCTAATTTTGGTATGTTGTCTCTTAAAAAGATCTTTTCAATTATCAATTTTTTGGTTATAAACTTTATCTTTTCTAAAGTGTTGGCCGTATGTTTTTTGAAAGCCGAACAAGTTTGACGGGGCTTCAGGTTCCAGTATCTACCAAAGACCGGTCTTATAACTTTAAATTCATAGGAATCATCTCTATAATCGACTTCTTTAAATCTTTTCACTTCATAGATTTTGATTGCAAATGAAGTACTTGTACTATATCCAGACATGATTGCATAAGGCACTATTCTATTCCTCCAGTATTAATCATAGTTAAACCCAGTAACTTTCCCCGTTTTATCAACATAAAAGAAAGCATCTCCTTCTTCTGTCATATCATCATCGCGATAGTAATTTCCAAAAAGAGTAAATCCCTCATATCCGTCTTCTAAATCCATTTCAACATATACACCATCACCACTTAAAACAAATCCAGATTCATTTGCAACTTTTTGCAGATCTTTCATTAACATTAAAGATAGAAAACTAAACCCTAAATTATCTTCGGTACCAGAGAAGAAACTTATTATAGATTTTCGTTTTAAATTTTTTGGGATTGCTCTAAGTATATAATTTAGCACATTTACTTCTACTGTCATATCGTGTACTGCCTAAAAATTCTGCTTATTACAGTTTGCTCAAATGTTATTTTGTTTTGTTCATAATATTTGTCTAATAGTTTTTTTATTTCTTTCTTGTCGGATTCAAAAAATTTAGCACTAATAGCAACCGCGTCTCTGATTTGTATTACTATTTTGTCGCCAAGTGCGTGTTTGAATAATTGAGCATATAACTGACTACCGCCATCTTTAACATATATCAGAAAGAAATAATAATGAATGTGTGGGTCTCTTTCTGTGTGAGACCATTTATTGATAGGTTTCATTAACCTAAGCCCTCAGTTTCTACTTTCTTAAGTATTCCGTTTTTCAGATCAAAATATATTACAACGAAAGCCATATCACCGATATCAGGGTCTTGACTCTTTTGTGAGTCATCCCATCCATGCAAAATTAGATGTAGTGATGGTTTATCATACCAATCTGATTTATCGCCGTCAGCTCCAACTCCTTCCGGAAAGAGTTTATTAATCTCTGCAAAGAAACTTTTTGTCATCCACTCGTCATTAGTTTCAACAGCCCCAGCATCAGTGCCAAAGATAAGTTGGATGTGAGCATATTTACTTAATTTCTTGTTGATGGGGTACCCTATTGTGCCTGCCAATTGATGCCTCCAGTAAAAACTTCTTTTATTGAAAATCTCATCACGTCTTTTACAGATTTAAAACGATTTGCTTTTTTAAGATTTCTAGCTTTGTCATCGAGCCAGCTCGTTAATTTACTCATAAAGAATTTCTGTGCTTGTGGTTGTTCAGTCCAATCTGGACTGAGATGCTGTTTCCACATTTTCAATGTTGGCCATTTTGGTCTTAAGAGTGAGCCATGTGTCTTAGATTTTCTTGCATCACCAACTACATATCTATCTCCAACAACAGCATGAAATCTATCTTTAGTAACAGTCCCTAAAGCATCAGCACCTTCAATCCATAAAGGGTAGGGATGTCTTCTGTAATCTAAAATATAAATCTTTTGTCCCTTTTTTACAACATACACGGGAGCTGAAAAATGGTGAAAACTCCATTTGTAAACATCGTCAGTTTTATATTTTTCTTTTATCTGTTTTATATTTAATTTTTTATCGGCCACTCTATTCATCCTCTGCTTCGTCTCCCCACTTCACATCATGAAATATACTTTTAATGCTACCTCTCGCTACTTCAAATGGTAGTCTGTCTATTATTTCGTGTTCTTTATTATCTCCTCCAAGAGATATTTTACCAATAATTACACGAAAACGTTTTTTTGCTCTTTTTCTTGACTCTATTATTAAACAATCAAATACAATGTGTTCATACTTCTTCCCGCGCCCGCCAGATGGAGTTACTGAGTATCCAGATTCTACTACTGGCTTCTTGTCAGGAAGTAGCCAATAATAATATTCGCCATGTTTTTCTACGGGATACCGAATAATTTTTCCTAAAAACTTGTTTATATTGTCTTTCCGTAATATCATTAAGCAGTTCCTTTTATAAGCTTATGATAAATATTTATTGCTCCTTTGAGTGTGGATCGTTTTTGCCAAGCGCGATGAGTATTAGTGATATACCATATTTTGCCGCTGGTGTCTTTTCCTTTCCAGACTGCTGAGACTTTCTTTACCTTCTTTCCTGTGTTCGGATCTGTCGAAGAAGCATAATGCCAAACAGCATCACGTTTAAAAACTTTTTTACGCTCTTCGTCAGTTAGCGGAACTTTATTGTCCTTAAGAACTTGGAATTCTGATTTCTTTTTTTCTAACAACATTACTTCTTCAAACTTCATGTTAATTTCCTAATCTTCATCAGTTGTAGGTATCTCTCTTCCCAGCGCTTTTAACATATCTTCAGCAGGCTTATAATAATCTTCTTCGAATGGTGCTTTTATTAGAATATAATTTAGCGGTTCTGGAAATTTCTTCTTGAAATATATCTGATATCCGGCGTCTTTAATTCTCTCATCGTTTCTAAGTTGCCATGGCATATAATTGTATAAATTTCTATCTTGGAACCACCTTTTTGATAAGAATTTATTAATATCTTCGTCTGGAGTACCAGGTTTAAACATAAGAATAAGAGGGCCATTCTTGAGTTTTAATCCAATTGGATTAGATTCATCTTTACTACGATCCCAACTCCATCTAGTATCTGGCCCCTTCTTTCTGCCTCTCTTAGTGTACTTCTGTGATGCTTGTCGATTTTCAAAATATTTGAACTCATCATCATTACGTGCTATAAGAACGTGGTCCCACTTTTTTCTCCAATTTCTCATAAGCTCTGTTTTAAGTAAATCTGGCCTTGTTGGTACTGGTGTAAAACTCTTATTAAAATAATCTTTAAAATTTGTCTTAATTAATTTTATATTCTTGGCAGGAACAGATTTTCCTTTAGCTATTTTAAAATCGCCATACTCTTCTTCTAAAAGGTCTGGGTCAGAAAATGTGAATTCACCAATTCCAATTACATGATATAATCTAGTAGCATCCCACACATTTTTTGCATCATCTGCTGCTACTTTCTTATCGAAGAAAATAGGGAGTTTGTAAGTTTTATTACTAGTTGGGGATGTATCATCACTGATGCCGTTTTTTAATATTTCTTTCATTTCATCGCCGAGAGCAATAAAGTAAGCAGTCATAATACCACCCGTCTCAAGAGTTGCCGCTCCAGCTTTTATATAATCGCTTACTTTCTGTTTAGTTGGAACGAATGTGTAATTCTTTAATTCTGGATTATGATGAACTGCTGCTTTAATTGCGTCTCTTGCTTGTTCTGGACGTGTTATTCTTCCAGCTACAATTTTGTTCCCAGTTTCGCCACCCCAATCTTTTTCTACATTGATTTTTTTCGTTCTCTTATCAACTATAAAATTCAAGTCATTTGGGCCGTAATCTTTATGAGTTACTTGATCTAAACTATCACCGTGTGGTACCCAATCCCATCTACGTCTTCCACGCCGTCTAGCAGTAGTACCGGTTATGAACGAAAAAGATGCGTTAGACTCAAAATAAGTATTATTACTCGGATTGTAATTAAAGAAGAATCCATCGCTTAGATCTTTGTGTAAGTCAGAATCTGGTAGTTTTTTAAATTTAGATTCACGTCTATGTTTAAGGTTTTCTACCCATTTTGAGAGATCTAATTGTGGCACTTTAAGTTCTATTTTTTCCGATTTATCTGGTTCTCGTTGACTTTTAAGAGCTTCTGTTAGTGTTTCTAGAAATCTCATTTTTGATACTCCTCCAAAGTTTTGTCCAATTCTTTTTCTTTTTCCATACAGCATCTGCGCTTTCGTCGTCGCCTTCGCCTGCTTGAGGGTAAGGTTCTTTTTTATTTTTCATTTTGTGTCTCCTCATTTATTTTACTGAGAAGATTCTGCATATTTGATTCTAAATGCGGTACTCCTAGTCGCCGCATTGTTTTTCTTAATCTGTTATAGGTAGCTTCATCAGCTAACGGTGGAGCTACCACTTCTTTGTATATAGAGAATCCTTTTGATTCGTCAGGATCTACTATTGCTTTTCGCAGTTTAGTGCCAGAGATTTCTTCTCTAGTTCCTACATCAAATTTCTTCACTTTGATGT
>Ga0209977_10000296_pt1 | contig 19644 bp, 20 predicted proteins | sample SumtaG_2_FD_183113 | JGI IMG/M metagenome (GOLD analysis project Ga0209977, IMG submission 183113) | Deep subsurface microbial communities from Indian Ocean to uncover new lineages of life (NeLLi) - Sumatra_00607 metaG (SPAdes) (version 2) | ecosystem: Environmental > Aquatic > Marine > Oceanic...
CTGACACTCCGGGAAGAACGTCGGCAAGCTTGCCGCCTGCAACCTTACCGAGACCACCTGTGATCGCACCGGAGAGTGCTCCCTTCACGAAGTCACCACCACCAGCTGCGCTCAGTCCGCCCTGAAGCACTGCGTTGCCGATGGTACTGGCAACTAGGCCCGAACCACCTCCCGTGAGCATGCCACCGATAGCAGTACCGAGACCCGGTGCAAAGATTGAAAGTGCGATAGGCGCAATGACTTGAAAGATCTTCGACGACACGACCTTCTTCACAACTTTCTTGACCTTCTTCCAGATCTTGCTCAGGAAGCCGTACTCAGGCATGCCCGTGTTTGGGTTGACGTCAGGTTCACCCCACATATTTTTGAGAACACCAAACTCTTCCTCAGTCATGTGGACTAACATCTCGTCTTCACCACGTCCCGCACTGCGTGTCCGCTCTGCTGCAGCCTTGACCTTGCCACCTTCAGCGTAGGCTCGTTCGACCGAACCACCGTATTTGTAGAGACGAATCTTCTTGGTATCTTTCTTCGGCATACCCTGGAACTGCATCAGCTCTTCAGCTGCCTTGGTATAGAGCAACTCCTTGCCCCCCGGCGTATCTTCAATCTGCTGCACTGCCTTGACCATGGATTTGTCTGCGCCCTTCGCCTTCATCATCTGAGCCAGACCACCCTTCGGTTGGATCTGTGCTGCCATCTCTTGCTGAGATGCAGTTGTTCCTCGCTGCGGCGGGAGTCTCCCTGTCCTTGTGTAACGTCCAACGTCGGAATATGGATTTGGTCTGCCTCTGTTTTGCATCATCGTCCCTTCCATCATACGTCGAGCAGACTCTGCTCCAGCTGCTAGTCTGGCTTGATTAGGATCGAGCGCTGCCATGCCTTCTCCACGGGATACACCTGCGAGCATCCGTCCCTGACCAACCAGTTCCTGACCTCGTGTTCTGTTACCGTTTGCCATCGCTCTATCCTGTAAAATTTGAAGTTGCGAAGAGCCGTTCAGCCCACTCGCGCCAGTCATCATATGCAAATGGATCAGGTGCGTCCTGTCCAAGAGGGTCTACCCCTCCGAACACACCCATAGCCCAGTCCTGCCACTTCGATTCATCGTCCAAACGTTCGTATTGATCGTCTGTTCCGGACACAGGGTCTGTAAAGAAACCCAGTTGTCCAGTCATGAAATCCGCCCACTCGATGACGTTATTGAAGCCTTTAGGGTTGATGACGCTCATGACTCAACCCTTCCATCCGCAGGTTCGATGTGTGCGAAAGTCTTACCCAACTCGTAATTGCCACCTGCCGTGTTCGACTCAAACCTGAAACTCAGCAACCGTCTTATATCCTTGAACTTCACGGTCTCTTCCGCAGGCGAGGCAGGCGACTCAAAGATAGTTGCCGTTGGCGTTACGTCTGTCAAAGCAGACTTAGCGTTAGCACGTCCCTTCATAGTCACAGTCATGTCGCCAATTTGCACGAAGTCAGGCTCGATTCTGGCACACCGAATCGATTGGGTACTCTGTCCAGTATCTAGCAGGTTCATCTCAGAGGTTTCGAAGAAGGACTGAACAGCACTGATCTCCGACAGACGGATCTTGTCGAATGCCGTCTCGTGCTGCCACAGTGTACGACCATTTGAAGTCACCTCGTTATCCACCATGAACGGACGTTGGTATACATCAGCAAAGACACCCGCTGTGCGTCCCTGATCGACAGTGTCAGAATCGGGTAACGGTGTGTCGTACCAATAACCTTCTCTCACATTGAAGACTACTGCGTGGGTGCATTCAGTTGCACGTCCACGCGGATAGCACCACCAGATCTCACCGTAACGTGGTACTTTAAAGCCAAAAACTTTGTTCCGATGGCTGAAGTTAATATTGTCGAAGAAAAAGTTTTGATTCATATCGTTAGGAATCTCTCGCACGACACCGTTGAACAGGAGCCAACGATCAACTCCGGGCCAATAGTAAATGCCGTCCATCTCGACGATGCCCTGTGAACTCAAAACTGTGATACCTCTGGCAACGATATCGAAAGCAAAGTCGTTCGCTCCACCGGGTGTGAAGGTCCCCCGGATGAGTGAGTCCAGTCCCCATAGCAAAACTGCAGGACCCTGACCTGCACCTCGAAGTGGAAGTCCCTTGACGATCTTCTGCGTGCCCAGATTGAACTCGACTGGTAGCCCACTCAAGTCGTTGACTGCTGATTGTCGAACGATGCCGTCACTGCCGTACGCGAACATGTAAACACCACTAACGACGATGCCACCACTTGGGGGTCCGAACGTACCAGTGTTCCAACCAACAGTTCCATCGGTGTTCAGTCCCGTCGTAGAGAGGATTGTCCCTGCAGTGAGCGTGTCAATGTAAATGTCACCACCAATAGAGTTATCGATGTCGAGTGAGTTCGGTGCTGCATGTGCAACCAGGAGATGATTGCCGGTGCCTGCCGTGTCAGCGAAGACATCCATCTGCCACAGCATTTCAAGCCCTGTTGGAAAACCTGCAGGAGTGCGGTCGTTGAAGATGCTCAACGTACCGTTCGAAACTCGGTACTGTCCGATACTCTCGGGGTGCCCCAGATGCAGGAACTGAGTGTTGTCCTCTGAAAAACTGCTCATGCCGCGTGTGATCTCCGGCACGGTGTCAGTCACCTGCTGGTAGCCGCCCATCTTCTTTGGCTTGCCACGTTGAAATCTGCACCAACGACCGTCGGTGTAGTGCTCATTATCAAAACGAGTACTGTCCCGTTTAATACCGGGCTTCGATTGCAAAAGTGCAGGTTGAGCAGCCATGACTTAATTAATTACGTATCCTATAATCCACGCTTGATGTGCTTGGGTACCTACACCAACTTGATCCTGTAAAATATCGAATTGGTTGTTGGCATTAAGGCTCACAAAAGCATCGTTCGTATCTGAGGATGCACCGAGTCCACCAGAATCCTCTGCTGATGCAGCCACAAATCTGTTGCTGGTAGCTTTTGCTATTGCGCTCCCTGTTTCTCTGAGGTGCATAACTTGCTGGGCGAAGGCGGAAGCAGTCGGAGCTATCTGAGCCCACCCTCGGATGATGGCAATGGATGCATCAGGTCCAGTCAAAGACGCATCTGTAATTGTCGTCCAAACGTCATCTCCTCCGGTGGATATAACGACTGGACTTGCTAGCATCACCATCCGACTGGCAAACACATTTCCTCGTACCTTCCTGAGAGCCCCCGCACTGGAGTCAAATATCATGAAGTCATCGTTGTCGTAATTGAATTCAGCCGCTTGTGTCAGGCTGGGGATGTCTACTTCTATGTCATCGGCGTTGACTGCAATGCCATCCCCTTGTCCGATATCGAGCGTCAGATCACCGCTGAGGGCTCCCCCTCCAGTCATGCCCGCGCCAGAATCGACTAACCGGGTAACAGGTACGACGTCTGCTGTCTGCGGGACATCCAAATTAGTGCGTGCGTCCGCCGCATTCGTCGCCCCTGTTCCTCCCTGACTGATTAAAATTGGGAAGGAGACACTGACAGCGTTAACTGCATCGATCACCTCTACTGCGTTGGCGTAGAAAATTGCAGTCGTTCCCGGATCTAAAGTCGGAGGTGACCCCTGCGCATTTGTCCCAATCGACAGAACAAAAGCACCTGTCGTCTGGTTGTCACACCAGTACTGCTGCGTGGTGTCAGGAACGACTACCTTGCGATCACCGGTCAGTGCACCTGTGAAGCGATAAGCAATTCGATTGAGATTTGCTCCGGAAAGTACAAAGTCTCCAGATCCTGGGATAGGGATGGAAACAAAGTCGAATGCAATAGTCGAAGCAGCCGTGAGACCAATGGTGAAATAGTCCGTGCCATCAGTGAAGATAAACGTACTGCTATTCGGATCTAAATTGATGTTCGAACTGCCGTCGATATTGCCAGACGGTGGGACAATGTTCAGTGTGCCGGAACCAGAGTTCCGCAACATGAAGAACCAGTTATTGCCAACAGTACCCGCGCTGGGCAAGTCAGCTTGTCCCGCTCCACCGGTATAGATCAGGCATTTCGCTCTGTCACCATCGACAACAGTGATCGGTGTCGAGGCCTCGACGTCGGAGTCGATAATCTGGTCAAGCATCTGACCGTTAGCTCTAAGCCCAGCACCTGCCAGTGCAGAAGCAGATGCTTGCGTAGCTGCATTGCCTCCCAGTTGGAACGTGCTCCACAGACCTGCTTGGGTTGAGTTGTCAGTCAGGACAACGACCCATTGCTCACCGGGTTGTACGCTTTGGATGGTACCTCCGGTGTTGTCCCGTACCGTGAAGACATTACTCCCCACGTTGTTGAACGTCGCTTTGTTGCCTGTCGAGGTGTTCCTCGCATCGGGCATATCGATGTTGAGCCCACCAGCTGTGGCGTCGATGTCCATGACGTCTGCAACCACATTGCCGCCCGTGATTTGTTGCTCAGTCGGCCACTGCAGTGTGACGTCAACAGCCGTAGTGATGGCGAGATAACTAAGCTGCGAAGGGAAGAGTAGTTCTCCGCCAAAGACATCGGTGTAAGACATTAGACAGCCTCCCTCGTAACGTTCCGATCAATGATGCGTTTCATGTCTTGCGCCTCGAGTATTGCCACATCCTTCTCGTAAATTTTTTCCCATGTAGGAATGCGTTCATCATTTTTCAAAAAGGGAGTCGCCTGCAACAGCGCACCATGAAGTATGGAGTTCGGGGCAAAGTCCGTCGTCCAGTTCGTTTGATTTGTACTGTCTAGTAGCGCAGGCAACTCCCAGTAGTTGACCTCGAATGGATACGCAAGGTCAGCTGACGGTGCGATCAGCCAGTTGAAGTAATCATAGTCCGCGTAAAACTTGGGCTGGTCTGTGAGATCTTCATCCGGCCAATAACGCCGACAGTATTCGTAGGAACGTGCAAACAGGGGTGTCCGAACCTGCGTCGTTCCCACGCCGAAGTTAATCGAAATCGTGTCACGCCATCGATCAGGCTTCGGTACCACTGACTGCCCGACACCAAACGTATCTGTGACGACCTTTACAAATCCCAGGATTTTCAACCGGTTCGCCAGCTCTCGCTCAGCCAAATTAATCAGGCTGGGGAGTTGCTCGAATACAGACTCATCGACAGATGTACCTCGCTCCAGATACTTACGCATATCCTCCAGAAGCGAGTCGAATGTCATCGAGACAGCCATGGATTACTCCTCGACAGCCTCAAGCAGTTCGATGATCTGAGCCTTCGTTGCAGAAGCAGGAACCGAGATTCCATCCCTTTCTGCCTGCTCTAACAACTCAGCCTTGGTCAGCTCCTCAAGGAAAACTTGTTCCGTCTCTTCTTCCTCGATTGCAGCAGCAGCTTCCTGGATGATGGAATGAGCAGCGTCACTTCGACCACGGAGAGCGTCCCACTCCACCTTGTTAGGTTGCCGTCCCTCTGCTGCCATACCCTCCACGACCTTCGTGAACGCAACAAGCTCATCGTGAGCTTCATCACCACGCGTCAACAGTTCGCCCAGTAATGCGAGCAACTCGGAAGCCTGATCCAGCTTTACGCTACTGCCTCCGCCGAGTGCCGGGTTGTTCAGAACCACGGACAGACCTTTTATCGCCACTAAGGCGAGTTCTACAATTCCCATCACTCAGCTCCTTTCACAGCGGATATTAAGTTAGCGATCAGAGGTCTCGCTCGTTCGACCCAGCCGTTTAACTCATTCATGGCTCTGACGAATCGCTCCTCCCCGGTGTCACCGGCTTCAAACTCCGCCCGAATCACTGTGAATTCGAGCGTCGCATCTAGCAGGGAATCTGCCACTGACTTCACTTGTGAATCTGCACGTGCGATAGCACGCACAGCACTGTCCGAGATCTGTCCGCTGGAGACAAGCTTTGCAGCTTGCTCCTCGATGATCACGAACGTGCCGTACGTTGCGAACGCTCTCTGTTCAGTCGTTTCTGCCTTCGCAATCGGATTCGCTCCTGCACATGCTTGCAGCAAGAGCATGATTGCGAGTAGGTAGAACGTCTGAAACTGACGCACTCCTACGGTTACGTAGTTCATACTAAATACCTCCATCACCCGTGCCTGTGACTTTATTCACCAAACGTCGGGCGGAAATCGCTTGGAAGTCTTTAAAGAATGTGATCGCGCCACCAATGACCAGAATAGTCCACTGAAGCGGAGTGATATCACTCAAAGACGTAATGTCCGGTCCACTCAATAGCGCCAATGCTGCCGTCAGTATGGCAATGATGGTCGCAACAAATGCTCCAACGATTGTATTCATCTCTTACTCTCCTGTTCCACACTTGGAACTGATTGTCAGACGATGAGTCTCCTCCCGCCCTAATTGCTCAGTGATGATTCTCATTGCTTCACCACTGCTTGCAACTGCACGTTCGTATTTTCCTGTTTTGCGATTCTTCATTACAGTGCGCCGAGTTCCAGGTCCGACACAGCCAACAATGTCTCCCACGTAATTCGCAACATGGATGAGCACAAGATAACGACCGAATCCACGCGGCCTGTCATCCTTTAATCTGTACACCCCCAGTTCCGGGTTCGACAAAATATATACTTCACCCCTGTTCGGTCGTGTCCAAGGGTCAAGTAGGTATTCCCCGTCCGGAATACAGGACTCGAACGGCTTTCCTCCACGAGCATCCCAATGCACCCACGGACGTTCAATAGTAGCCAGATGAAAATCGCCAACACTAAGAACACCCTCAGTTTCCGATGATGCATAACTGAATCTCTCAAGCGTCAGATTCATTAGCTTGTGTTGTCCGCTATAAGGGCTGCTTTCGCTTCCTCCAGCGCAGCTAATTGAATCTCCAAATCTGCCAGATACTCTGCGTCAACTGCTGTCCAGTCTTCATCCTGTCGTTGCCGGAACTTCAACGCCGCGATATCCTTTTTCGTGGCGTTGATGTCCCGTTGCAGCAAGGCGACGAAAGCACTGTTAATCGGGTCCACTTGTTTCGCAACTGTCTGTTCAATTGACTGTTGCATCTCTTCAGCCAATGCATCCACAAGGATGGGCTGGATAATGAACCAGAAGATGGGCACGAGGCCCGCGTAGGTGATAATTTGATTAACACCTATTCGAATCCCTGCCTCTTTGACTTCGGCCTTGCTTGCCATCTTATCCCTCCGCTTGCTCCGCATCCGGAGCGTCACCAGAATTCCCCGACGAGTCCACAGCAGCTGCAACCGCATCCGCCACTTCCTTATTTGGTTCCCCAGCCGGAGTCTGCGGTGCCTTCATTTCCTGCGGCACATGCATCAGTATCACTTCACCTGCTGCGAGTGCCTGTAATACTCCTTCCAGAACTCCCAAGATGCCGTTCTTGGCAATTTTCATTGGAACGGGTAGATCGTCGGTCTTCAGAAGATCTGCTCCGGCCTGTGCAGCCAGTTGAACCTGACCTACAGTTATTTCTGTCTTTGCCATTTTTTTTCTCCTTTACGTTTCTAAGCCAGTGATAATCATGTGGCTCTGTGTCCCAAGCGTCACACCTGACGCATTGGCTGATTGCTGTGCGAACTGGAAGGTAAAATCTGCTTGAACAGGAGTAGTACTTGCCAAGCTGAGAGTGTATGTGACCCTCAGCAACTCTGTAGTAGCGGGGAATAACGTGCCGTTAAGTAACGTATCACCTGATGTCTGACCTACGTCAACACCTATCGCACTCGTAGCATCAAAAGTTTCTGAGAGTCGGAGCGTCCCGGTCTCACTACCCGCAGAGATATCAATGTCGTAACGGAAGCCACCCCCTCCGCCATTACCGTTGATGTACAGCAACAAGTCTATTCTGTACTTCGCGAATTTTCCTGGTCCTCGGACGTTAGCCAGTCCTCCCGTGCTGGCAACACTGACGGTGCTATTGGTTACTGTCTGAGTAGCTGTGGTAACGGCAGTTGCAACATTACTTTCCTGAAGCCTGCTCCAATTCGTGGCATCAATCCCAAAGAAGACAGCACTTTCTCCAGCTGCAACTTTGATCGCTGTGTCAACACCGGCACCAATGTTATCTCCGGATGCCGGAAAGAGCTGCATCCGCCTAATCCCATTATTGATAACGATGAGCCTGTGACCTTCCTCAACAGGTGGGGCAGTCACTGTGTCATCGATATTCGCGACGATAGTAATTTCATTGTACGAATTAGTGAGTGCGCCATTACCCTGCGTCTGGGTCGTAGACGCAGTAAGACCAACATCGGCGTCATTGATCTGTGCAGTCTCAAATCCACCCGTGGCTTTGTAACTGACCGCTCTCACTCCGTTAGCGAGGAGTGCAGGTCCACTAGCGTTGTATCCCATGCCGCTAGCTGAGTCGGCTCTGTCTGGACAGATGTTTGGAAATGCTGCCGTAGAAGCTCTATTGATCAGTAGTGGACCGCTAGCGATAGCAGCCGCAAGTGTTCCGCCCAGAGCTGTACCGAACTCCCAACGGTTGATACCGTTGACCGTCACATTCATGTTTGCAGCTGATTCTAAGTAGAGTCCAGTGCTGCTATCGGTGGAGAAACTGTACGAAGGAGCGGCAGCAGACCCATCCGGCGCGAGCAATGGGAAGGAAACACCACCACCACCTCCGCCTCCAGCTGCGCTGATCTTTTCAAATCTTATCCACGACCCAGACCCAATGGTTGTGTCGTCGGGATCACTCGTATTCTGCGCCCACTGCATATCAACGATGGAATTTCCTGAGACCGGACCTTTGCAATACCCATGAATCGTTATGGTATTGCTGCCAGTATCAGGAATGGTCGTGATAATTCGCAGGTTCAAGAAGCTGTCGGTGGCAGAAACTACATCCTGATCACTCCCCTGCGGATAAGCAGCATAGGTAAACCACGAATTCTGTAGAAGGGTACTAGCCTGAAATGTTAATTTGAGATCCCCTCCTGCCTGCGAGTAAGAGAGGACTCCTTCAATTGCATACTCCTCATCCTCTTCTATAGTCCAGCCAAACAGCTCCGGGTCATCTGACAGTACTGTGTCATTAGCTCTGCCGGTGCTTACTGCTTTAAATTTGTATACAACGCCAGTGCCAGCACCAGAGGCAGCAGTAGAGATCGTGTCCCAATTAATCCCATCGCGGCCCAAGAAGATACCCGTCTCTCCAGCCGCAATCGTGATGGCAGTGTCAACACCCGCACCAAAGTTATCCCCCACGTCTGGGAACAGCTGCAGATCATTGGCACCATTGTTAACGACAAGCAAACGACTACCTTCTTCGACCGCGAAGGCAGTTAACGCGTCACCCGTAGTTGCGACTGTTGCAATTTCATTGTACGAACTGAGTAGTGCGAGTCCTCCGGCCTGGGTCTGGGTAACGCTGGCAGTCAAGCCAACGTGGTTTGCACTTTTCTGAGTGATCTGACTCGATGCTTCTGCGTATCTAACACCTTCAACTCCCCCTGCAATGACAGAAATTCCGTCGAGTCCGTCGCCACCGATACCGGTGTCATCGTCATCGTTTCTCGGAACCAGCGTAGGACTAGTGAGACTTCCTACTTGGTTAAAGAGCTTACCGGCACCAACAGCGGCTCCAGTGAACTCTCCGCTATTAGTTGGGAAAGCTGATGTGGGTACTGTGATAGCTCCACCCGGTGTGTAACGTGTCGAACCTATCGTGATGCGTACTTCGTCAATCCAGCCATCAACAAAGGCTGCGTTAGCACCGCCAGTCGGATCTAACGTGCCGAGTTTTAGAGTTGTAGTTGAGTCATTTATTGTCGAACCTGTGAAGATGCCACCAGCTTCAAACTCAAGTACACCATCCCACCAGATGCTAAGTGTGTCGCCTGCCGATCTCTGTGCAGCAAAGTGATACCACTGATTTAGGTTCGGTGCGCCACCAAGACCACCTTGTTCAAAAACACCCACTCCACCTTCGGACTCAAATCTTATTCTGTAATCAAGACCATCCTGAATAAGACTGACAGCGAATGCCCGATCAGCGCCACCACCAATGACCCACTGAGAGACCATTGTCATTTCGCCGCCAACTGCTGGCAATGAATCGAATCTTACAAATCCTTCTATCGTGAAAAGATTAGATCCGATAACGTAGGCAGCATTGTCAGGATAGTGCTGATAGTCACCAGAACCGTCCAACAGTAATGATGCAGTGCCGAACTTGAACTGTGCGGTGTCGAGCTGTGCGTTGCCGACAAATGTCGCAACAGCAGCATTGGTCGATTGCTCAGTGAATGTCGTAGAAGCGTCAGGACCATCTTGGTTTGTGAGCAGTTCCACGTCACCGAACTGCGGATCACCGGTCGGTGCGAATTCAAATTCCTTTGCACCAACCAGTGCAACAGCAATCGTGTCATCGACTTCTTCATAGAAACCACTGTCACCGTCACCGAATGCAAGCGTCGGCGTGACTGCATCATCTTCTGATGGCAATAGAATTTGTATTGAACCACCAACTTCTGTGAGTCGGACAGCCTCAACTCCGCCAGTAATTAGAGAAAGTTCATCGACGGCATTAGAACCAATACCGGTATCTAGGTCAGTCGTTCTGGGGACAATGCTGGGAATAACGTCGGTGGGTGCTTGATGCAGGAAGAAAGCACCGTCAACACCGGATGCTCCCATTGCTGTATCTGAGAGTTGCCAATGATTCGCACCATTACTGGTGAAAATCCAAGCCCCTGATGTAGTCCTGTACCAACCTGTGTCTGAATCATTTGCAAATGAATACGACGGTGCGCCAACTGTTCCATCAGGAGCTAGCAACGGGAATGACACACCACCAGACCCTTCCTGGAGCATTACAGTCCAGACTGAATTACTGGCTGTGACCATGAAGAATGCGCCCTGACCTGCAGGTAAATTGAACGCAGCGTTGAGTGCTAGAGGAGTAATCGTACCTCCAACATTCGGGAACACGTCCATGTCATTTGCGCCATCGTTCTTGACGTAGACGTAAGTTCCTAACTCAGCAGAAACAATCCCACCACCGGGAAGGATCGCACTGTCACCAGAACTGGCGACTGTGGAGAAGACAGAATAAGACTCACGGATTGGGAACGCACCTCCCTGTCCCCCTCCGGCTTGAGCAGTCTTTCCGACTTCAGGTATCGGCTTGAAGAGGATCTCTCCGCCGAGAGTTGATGTCATCCGTAATGCTTCTACGGTCTGAAGAATTACTGAGAGAGATCGGTTCCCCGCACCATGACCGATACCTGTGCTCATATTTGATCTATCAGGGATCAGTGTTGGATTAGCTCCAGAAGCAGCTTCATCGACAAAAGCAGGTCCCGCAGCATTGCTCGTTGCGAGTGTAGAGCCATCCCAAGTGAGACCACCGGCAGTCGCTGCCCAAACTCCACCGGAGAAAAACAGAAGATCGTTAGCAGAACCAGACGGCATATTGACTGTGATCGTGCTACCTGCACCACCATCGACGATGCCAATACCCAGGCCGCCATCCAGTACTCGCTCGTTCGGCAGCGATGCATTCGCTGTCACCGTGACGAACGACGCATCCAGTCCGAAACCTGCAAACAGAGTATCTAAAGAAGCTTTCCGACTGACGTCTTCCCCGGCCTCAATTGTTTGCGCTTCAAAAAAAGTATTAGCGCCATCAATGGGTAATGAGATCGATTGTAGATCTGAAATTTTTATATTAGGCATCAGGATCTACCTCGTGCTGGTTCACAGTCGCATCCTCAAGCACGCGTAACCTTCCGTCTTCCGTTTCACGTGGACTTTCACCAGGAGCATCTCGAACACCGAACAGGGAAATTGGATTTGGATTCGGTCCCCCAGCCGTCAGATCCTCATCAGGTCGATAGAACGGTAACGTAATCCGATCTGCCTGACGCGGAGCCAGACGATACGGATCGTAGTCATCAAGATCGTCGATACAAACTTTCAAACCGGGGGTATTCGGATCTGAATGAAGCTCGTGCAGGAAAAACTTCCGTGAGCAACGCTGACAAATCCCGATGCCGTAAGTCGTGTTCCCAGTTGGATCTAAAAATACTGGCATGACTACCTCGTGTAAGGTGATATGTTGGGACGCAGGTAAGCTTCCGACTCGTCGGTCTCACCTGTCCATGCGTCCGTCAAATACTTTTGTGCATCTAGGTCCAGTCGAGGGACAATCACCTCGTCCACCTCTTTCAATTCTCTGCCCAATTCCGATGCCAAGTTACACACGATGGCAAGGTACCAACGATCAGGGACCTCCAGTTCATCCGTCATCACACCGACGTCTTCCAATTGCCGTTGCACGAAACCTGTAACCTGATTAAACGTGAATTCCTCTCCGGGATTCGGCCAGAGTTCTATCTCTGGTTGCGTGCGTCTTTTGTCATACCAGAACTGCGTCGGTCGCCCAGTACTGAACTTATCAGGCAAGTTCGCATAATCATTCCGATTGAGCTTGTACATCGGAATCTCATTTGGCTTGTTCCCATAGAACAGCTCGATGACATCAAGTACCGTGGTACCCGTTGCACGTAATCGCCAGTACTGGAACTCTGTAACTCCAACTCGTGGTGCCTGAACATCCTCCCAGAGCCAGTTGTTCGCAACCACTTCCTGTCCTGTCTTCGTAATGAAAGGTGTAGCCGTGACGAAGTTATCATTCGATGCCTCGATCACGTAATCCCACGTCCCGGAGACGTTGGGCATGATGCCGAAGGTAAAGAGCGCAGTAGCACCATCGGTACCCAAGTCCATGGTAATTGACCCGGCAGCAGCTACCTGTGTGCATGCCGTGGTCAGATCACTATCGAATGCATTGTCAGCAATACCCTCCGTAGCCGTGGCATCTCCCGTCACCCTGTTTAAGTTGCGCAGGTTGATGGTATACGTATCCACGGTACCGACAGGACAGGGAACAGTTGCCTGACGCCAGTAGATCGGCAGAATAATAGGATCTACATTCCACAGCTTGATGCCTTTGTTAACCAACGTCTGCGTGAACAACCACAGCAGATCGAGAGCAATCGTTATGTGTTCCCCCGTGATCTGCTGTTCGACCAACTTGCAGCGACGAAAAGCATGATCAATGATCTGCTGATTCGAAAAGACGGTCGAACCGACTGTCTCAGTTGTTGGCATTAGTAGCCGCCTCCTCTCACTCTGCTACGACCCCCACGGGGCTTCGTTGCATGTCCACGCGGGCGTGGTGCCTTGACGTGACGATCCATCACTTTCTCCGCGACGCGACGAGCTACCTTCTCAACGGAACCTCCTCGCGCCATTCCTACTTTTTTCCTTTCATGTACCTCGCGTCTTCGACTTTGCTGCCTCCCGGCTGTTCGTTGTAACCGGTGTACGGTTTGCGACCGCGACCCTTCGGGTGCGTATGCTTGTCACCAGCGGCTCTGGCGAGACCACCTTTAGCCTTGTGCACCTCCAGTCCAGCAGCCTCCGACATCTTTGACAGTATGCGTGCATTCGCTTCACGATTCTTTCCGAGACCACTAGCCATTCCTCTCAACATCCTTACATCTCGATCACTGGCAGTTCCTTTCAGTTCTCGTATTCTCGATATGATCGAGTCTGCTTTACGCAATTGATCTCGAAGAGTTGAATCATCTTGCTCCCCCTCCGTGTATCTTTTCTTAGCTGCTTGTGCCTCACGCATACGCTTGAGTTTCGCTTCCCCACCTTCGGCATAACGTACTCGATGCACTTTGCCGCCTTTCTTAAGTCCAGGTTTCAGTCGCTTGGTGCCGCCAGCCTCGATTTCCTGCTGAGTGCGACCGCGACGTGCAGGCTGCACACCGTCGTCCATGGTGTCCTGCTTGCCACGCTTCGCTTTGAACTCACCTGAGGTGTCTTTCACCTGACCACCGTAGGCATAGCCCATTTTGCCGCCTTCTTTCTTCAGCTTGTCGTGCACGGTGCCGCCTTTCATTTTCGGCACACTGATCGTAACGTCATCGACAGCGATCTCACGCTCTGGTCCCATGTAGCCACCCAGCTGCTTTTTGACTACGCCACCTTTCGCCTTGACGTTCGCGGGCATTTTCTGGTGCGCACCACCTTTACCTACAGGGCACTTCTTCACACGTCCACCACGCATGTAGCCGCGCACTTTGTGCACGCCCGCAGAACCGGTGAAGCCCTGCTCTGCGGGAAACGAGAAGTCCTTCACATATGTCAGTCCCACGTTCTTACCCATTTCTTTCTCCTGTTATGTATCAGCTCCACCAGAGTTGATTTCATCTTTGTATGCTTGAACTGCGTCGCTCTTTGGACGCGTACTGGTCGGCAAGAAACTTGCCGGAATTGCGTCGCGCAGGTTTTGTACAGCCCCCGTCGATGTCTTCATCGCATCCATCGCAACTTGTAATTCGTCGAGACGGTTGATTACAAAATTGTCTCGTTGATTGAACACCTCGATGATTGAGCGGTTCTGCATGCCAACAGGTCCACTGTCATCCGCAGCACCAGAGCCAGCAGCCCGGTCATCAGCTGTCCTCTGAGCAGCAATCGCATCATCGATAGCTGTTTGTTCCGTTGGAGTTGCCAAACGAACTGTGTCACTCCCCGGAGGGTCAATGATCCAGTATTTCTGAGGCTGTCCAGTTACCGCTGACAGATCAGGATTAATAATCCAGTCAGCTACCGGGAAATCTGGAGTATTCGCAGATCGCAGAAACTCCATGGTAGTTCTGTTGAGAACCGATGCCATTACACTCTCCTCCTAAAACTGAGTCCGTCGTTATCAACATATGATGGAACGGGGGAACCGTAACCAGCATCAAATGCAATTGCGAGGGGACCAATATCCTTCGGGTTTACTGCACTCACAAGTGCACCGATAGCTCCTTCACCACCCATACATCTAAATACGAGACCATCTACAATGCCGTCGTGTCCTCTTGCTGCGACGATAGTCTCCATCTCCTCCGGACTGAGTACGCGACTGTAGATTCTGATGTCTGAATGCTCAGTGTCTGATGCATTACCTCCGGCTTCCTGACCTCCTATTGCTAAATTCGCAGTAGAAGCAAATATCCCATCCTGAGCAGATGATGCATCTTCCACACCGTTAAGCCAAAACTCCAAATCTACCCCGTCATACATGAGCGCCATGTGATTCCAGTCGCCATTTGTAATCGCTGTACTGCTGCTCACACTATTTTGGTCAGCACCAGTGTCTGAAATTCTGCACCTCATTTCTGTCGGTCCTGTTGCCGCCGATGTCCTCCATGCTCGATTAGATCCTTCCCACACTGAAAGGAAAGTACTTCCTGTATCAGCATAGTTGTTGACCCAATGCATACACGTTATCGGATCAGTTCGGAGCGCAGCATTGTTGACAAAATCAGCCGTGCTCCCGTCAGCGTCGTTACATCGAATCGACATTACGTGAAACTCACCTTGACCAGTAGTAAAGCCCAATCGCCGACAAGTTCTGTGCCTCCAGTCGGATTAACTCGTGTCAATTCAAACTGCGTAACCTCTCCTGCCGTAACACCCAAGGTCGCAAATGTGATTGTCTGACTGTCAAATTGGAAGTTGGTGTTATTCGGCACATCAATGTCTGTCAATTGAAGTCCCGCACTCCAGGTACTAAGAGCAACGTTATCTCCCTGTCCACGGTCGTATAATTCAAGACCGACAGTACGGGCTGCTCCTGCTGGCGATATAGCTCTCGACACAAAATCAAGAACTATGCTGGTCGCACCTGACGGAAGTTCAAAGATAAGACCAATACCTTCTTCCGTGGTGTCATCAAAGCGTCGGATGGTTAATCCACTATTGATGTTGTCAGCTGATGCCGGAGCCAGTGCGTTGACGGCCCAGTCTGCAGTAACTGGGTTGTCCATTTGGTCTGCGTAGAACTGGAACTCCGGGAATACAGCTGTCGCTGTGATCTCGAACTGTATCTGAGTCCACGTAGTATTGGCGACCGAGTGCATAAATGTTACGGCACCACCAACCCCTACGGAAAGTGCTACGTTAGTCCCTTGACCAAGATCATCGCCAGCCGCAGGGAATACATCACAAGCATTTGCTCCGTTGTTCTTGACGTATACAAGTCCGCCCACATGGTTTATGGGTGGTAGTTTTACTGAATCGCCCGTTGTCGCAACAGTCGTTACGATGTTATAGCTCTGGTTAAGTTGAACGGCGCTTCCTTGTCCGCCCCCGGCGAATGCCGTAATAGCCGCATCTATGTCAAAGCCGTGAATAACACCCCCCGAAGCGGCGACAAGTTGCATTCCCAACTCAGCGCCAGCAACTAAACCCAATCTGTCATCACCGACATTCGTGACACCGGTATCAAGATCGCCCTGTCGGGGTATCAGAGTAGGATTGCTTGAACTAGCTGCTTCATCGACTATCGCGGGACCATTGCCCGTGGCACTCCTAAACTGGGTACCCACAACGTCGAAGTTCGCACTGCCTTCGAGCGTGCCGTCACCGGTCCATACAGCGAGTTCGTCATTGGCAGGAGTACCGACTTTGAATACGTCACCACCACCAGCAGCAACCGGAAGTAACTCAGTCCAAGTGGTCTGTGCTACGGTCGTTATGAACGCTTTCCATTCACCTGCGGGAATGGCTACTGCTGTATTAAGCCCTGCACCTAGATCGTCGCCACTTGCTGGGAAGATATCCAGACTGTTGGCTCCCTCATTCTTGCAGTAGACAACAGTTCCCAGATCATGATTCGTTTGCAGCCTTACGGAATCCCCCGTCGTTGCGACAGTTGTCACAACATTGTAAGAATTGATCAGGACTGTCGCACCGCCCTGACCACCAGTTGCAAAAGCCGTCACTGTCGGTGATGTTAGATATCCACTCTGAACACCGGCATTTGCTTCACGCCAATGTTGTCCTTCAAGACCACCCGCAACCGCTGTAAGAACATCTGCGCCATCACCACCAATGCCCGTATTCAGGTCAGTAGCACGAGGAAATAGTCCAGGAATAACTCGACTCGCAGCGAAGTTAAGACCACCACCGCTACCGGCGGAATTTATCTTATCGACCTGAATCGACCACTTTTGTACACCGGCAATCGAAGCAGAGATGACATTTGCGACCGGGGTGTACCAACCTGTTGCAAGACTTCCAGTAAAGACTTGACTAGGTCCAGCTGCTGATCCGGCAGGCAGGATCAAACCACTGGCACCGATTGTTAATCGTGCTGCATCCCATGTCAGGTTAGCATCACCTTCGATGGTGCCATCGCCAGTCCATACACCAAGTTGATTATCGACTGGCGTGCCGACTTTGAATACGTCCCCTCCGCCGATCAGAGACGCAAGCTGCGAAGCTGTTAGTTTTTTGTCTCTTGTGTCTCCGCTCTGCCGCACACCGAACAAGTCTGTAAGTGCAGGAGTTGCTACAGCAACGAGACCGGGAATAGTTGAATCAGCCATGTGCTAGTCCTCGATAAGACGCACGAAAATAGTTGCGTCTTCGATAATTAAGTGATCGCCATTGTCATCGACAAGAAGGTTATCGACCCCGAATCCCGGTCCACCCGGAGGGCCGATAACCGTTCCCGAAGTCACAGGAAGCTGAGTGACCTTTTCACGGGTCACCGTGCTATTCGTGACGCCAGACATTAGGTGAGTCCGGCTTGGGCTATCCTCAGGATCGCTTCACCAGTACCAGAGTTGGTTAGCAATCTACAGGCGGAAACAGGCGAAATAAATGTTCCTTCGCCAGTCCCTACAGCGTTGGTCAGATCTGGATGATCCAACCATGTGTGTGGTCCCGGAAAATCACCAAACACGTCATCGAACGTGTACTGCACAGTGACATTCACTGTCCCACTTATAATTAGCCCCAGTGTCACGTTGAAGGGCGAGATGTACTGATCCAGCGGGACTATTTGCGATGCTCCGACACCGGTCGTACCGACCTCCACATCCGAAGCGAATGCCGCATCAGCGGCAATCTGCGTCACAGTCGCGTAGTCGAGCGTCGTAAGCACCGTACTGGCGTTGATGCCAGTAACGTCCTCACTGATTATTGCACCAGAGTCATCCGTGCCTGTGATCGTAAACACCACAGTCGCGATGTTGCCAGCCGACTCAAACGCTACTTGCCGTTGAGTGCCTAGTTGTGCAACACCGTCCGTATCAACAAGTGATCCGTCGAGCGTCAGATTTCCAGCTGCTACTAACTGCTGATCTTGGGCAATGCCATTAGCAACAGCAGCGGCAAGTTGCCGCGTTTGAACAATAGGTCTCATGGCGAGCCCTCCCTGTTAGCGAGAGCCTCCGAAGAGAACCCAGTCAACGTCCAGCGTTTTCGCTGCGGCATCCGCACCATCGGAGAATAAGAATCCAGGATTCAGCCCGACAGCCGTCAGGTTTGCGCCCGGAATGATGGTCCCACCACCACCGATAACACCGTCTGGTCCACTGAACTGCCCGGAAATCTTGTCGATGCCGTCCCAGTAGAACGCAGCCTCGTACCACGTGTCATCTTCAAGCGTGCCGAGAGCAACGGTGGATGTTCCTCCAGCGGCAGCAATTGAAACGAGATTGAGTGCAGCCGAAACATCGTCAGATTGAAGGAAGACACCATCAAGCGGAGCTACCGTTTCATCGAACGGAGTGAAGCCGAAGACGAGAATGGTATTGAGCGCGTCGCTGATTCGGAAACGAATGCCGAACCACGCTTCCTGACCGACCGAGAGTCCGAAAGTATCCACGCCAGCGAGTTGTATGGAAAGTTTATTTCCATCAGTCGCTGCACCAGCAGAAACCTGCTGAAGGACACCGTTAGCACCGAGAGGGAATACGTCGCCAGCCACCCCAGCACCAATTGCAAGATCAGTCCAATCTGCAATACCTGTGTCTTGACCGAAGTCTTCGACAGACAGTGCAGCGATAGGACCAGGAAGAGGAATAGCATTCAGTACGCTGTTGTCTTTAGCAGTACCGACACCATTCGGAAATTGTGTTACTTCAATATTCAAAGGCATGTCTAACTCCTGATTAAGCTAGGAAAGGTGGAGCCCAATTTTCCGGGCTCCACCATGACGTAAAGAAGAACCCTCGTTCAGAGTCCCGGAGTACCGAACACCGCTCGCGGATCAGTCCAGTCCGGAATGTAACGTTCGGTGGACTTGTACCGCATCGAGTCGGTCTCGAAGTCGCCTTCCATCGACTTTTCAAGCCCGCGACGCATCATCAACTGCAAACCACGCGGAGCGTCCGTCTGGACCCACCATGCAGTTGTCGAAGTGATACGCGACAGGTTTGCCTGACCTTGAGACAGAAGCCCCATGGACAGGATCGGGTTGATGTCATTGTTCGCCGTTCCTGCACGCAGGACAGACTTCAAGAGGACTTCAGCCTGGAAGACCTGACTCGGACCCGTAACGATCTTGAGCGGCTGCAATCGGATGCGCTTGCCGTTATTGTCCACAGCATTGCGAATCTGAATGAGCTGTTGCTCAAGTGACGTTTGCGACAGAGCCGCAGCAGTCGTTAACAGGTTCGAGAACACACCACCCGCTGAGCCTCCCGGCGCAATTGGATGGTTGGTCACGTTGAGAGCTACACCATCACCTCCGACGAAAGCACCGTTGAATGCCCGGTTAAGGATATTCGCACACAGTGTTTCCTTCGTCTCGATCATCGACTGAGCGAGATGCTCGGAATAAATTCTTCCGATGCGGATGTGATCGCCATCTTCGAC
>Ga0209977_10000297_pt1 | contig 19623 bp, 12 predicted proteins | sample SumtaG_2_FD_183113 | JGI IMG/M metagenome (GOLD analysis project Ga0209977, IMG submission 183113) | Deep subsurface microbial communities from Indian Ocean to uncover new lineages of life (NeLLi) - Sumatra_00607 metaG (SPAdes) (version 2) | ecosystem: Environmental > Aquatic > Marine > Oceanic...
GGGTCTTGTATTCTGAAATGATGCTGATGAAGGGATGGATATGGCCATTTTTCAAGAAAAAAACTTCAAGCAATGTATTTGGTATTATCAAGCCTACTGGAGAGGTAAAATTTCGAATCATATTTGAAGGTCACACGGATAGTGCCAAGGAGATGAATATAGCAAGTTATCCTCCAAAATTAAGTAAGTGGATTGCCATAATAGGGTTATATTTCTTAGTACATACTATTATCTTTTCTTTATGGAAATTCATCTCGCAAATTATTGGAGAACCCTCAATTATACTATTCGATTCAGATATTATCTCTTGGACTATTATTGATCTTGTCTACTTTTTATCACTTATTGTAATTTATCCCTTCTTCATTTGGTTATTAAAAGGGTTTTTGGGAAAAACAGTAGTATTAGGAGCGAACGATAATTTAGCTGCTACAGCAGTCGCTTTAGCTATAGGTAAATACTTAAACCAAAATAGACTTAAAAATATTGAAGTCTGGGTAGGTTCACAAGGAAGTGAGGAAGTTGGAGATAAAGGAGCGGGTGCTTTTGTTAAAAAATACGGTGAACAAGGTATATTAGATAATTCTTATACAGTAGTTTTGGAATGTTGTGGAGCTGCAGAAGCAATGGCAATTATTGAAAGAGACATGCATAGAGCAATATACGATAAAGAAGTGAATAGCTTACTCGATGAGGCCTACAACATAGTAAAAACAGAAAATCCGGACATCTTGAAGTTAAAAAAAGTGAAACTCAGAATTGGTGCGTGTGATGCGTGCCAATATATTCACAAAGGATACAAGGCTTCTGCCATATTTGGAGTAGAAGAACATAAAAATAAAGCAGTTAATTGGCATTCGGTCAAAGATGCACCAGAAAACATAGAAAAAAAGGTTCTAAAAGATTTTCTCGAAGTTTCTTTAAAATTCATAGAACTTGTCGACAAAAAATATAATTAGATAAATAAAAAAAAAGAAAAAACGAAAAATTAAGTCTAAATTGTTATTTTAATCCTAATTCTCCTAATTTTACTTGGTTTGCTTGGATTTTTTCAGGTGTAAGTTTATACAATTTCCAAAAGATAAATGCGCCGATAAAGATAAAGATGGCAGGAATTAATCCTAAATGAATTTGAATTCCCACTGCTGCTGATACTGGCTGGATACTTGGATCTCCACCTTCAATAAATCCAGTCAAAGTATGAACGATAGCGAATGTAAGTGTTTGAGCAACAATTCCTATACGACCAAAAAACTGGGAAAATCCAACATATATTCCCTCTTCACGTTTTTTAGTAATTACAACAGATTCGTCAATTACATCTGACATGACTGGAAAGATCATAAACCAAAATCCACCAAGGAAGATACCCCATACAAACATCACAGCAACAACACCCCAATAATTTGTTAAGAATAGCAGTGGTAAAGTAAATATTCCTAAACCAATTGCAGAAATTAACATAACCTTCTTGTTATTATCTATTTTAAGAGAATATTTAACCCAAAATGGCGTTGCGACAATCACTCCGACAAGAAAGGAAGCAAATATTAATGTAGCCATTAAATTAACTGTTATGCCCGCCGGTTGATCTAACACATAAGCAACCTCATAGTTTATAGAATTTTGCATCGTAACAATCTGGGATTGATACATTGTATATATTACCATGTATATCAGGAAGGATTTTTGCTTCAATGCTACAACTAAGGACTTAAAAAAGGATTCTCTTTGATTTCTATCGTAAGTTACTAGATATTTTTCCACAAGATCTTTATCTTCTCGAAATCCAGGGATTGCTAAAAGCATTCCGAGTAGACATATTAAAGCAACTATGACTCCCTGTACAATAAATGATTGCAAAACTACATCATGGGTGTCTGTACCTGGGTATTTAAAAATTAAAGGAGGTAATAATGCTCCTAAAGCTACTCCAATTACACCGATTGGGATATAGATTCCACTAGCGATTCTTCGTTCTTTATTGGACCTATATTTCTCAGGAAACAGTGCCATAAAGTTTACAAAATAGAGTGAATGAAATGTATCAAATAAACACATTGTAAAAAGCAACCATGCAAACAAAATCCATGCACCAGATGCGGGATCTGTCACAGGTGGCATAAATACAATTATGTAACTGGCACATAAAGGTATTCCTCCAAGTAACAACCAAGGAAATCGTCTACCAATTTTCTTTGTAAACTTAAATGGACGGTTAGTTAAGTATCCAATAAAAGGATCGTTGACCATATTATATATGGCAAATATAAATATCCCTAATGTTATGATCCATACATCTAGACCGACAACAGCTTCGTAATAAAAGAACACTGTGGCCGTAAATGCCATATTAATGAATTCTCTTGCCAAGCTACCAGAACCATAAGATGCCATATTCAATTTGCTATGACGAATTTCTAACTCATCTTCTCCCATTGTTAATACCAATTTCTTATAATTTTTTAATTTAAAATAAGTTGTAATTTAACTATTAGATTCTAATGTTTATAAAATTTTTAGTTTTCAAAAAATATTCAATATTTTCATACAAATTAATCTATAATGAAGCTTTTTCTTCATCGTTACCGTTCAAAAAGGATTTATTTTTACATATTTCAGTCACTAAAATTAAAGCATTTAATTAATTATACAAATTGTAATAAATATGACAACTAAACCTAACATTATTTTTTTCATAACACATGATCAAGGGCAATTTTTAGGCTGTTACGATACACCTACAACACCAAATTCTTTACAAACGCCTAATCTGGATAAGCTTGCTAAAGAAGGAATACGATTTACGAATTATTTTTGTACAGCACCACAATGTTCACCAAGTCGAGGAAGTATTTTAACATCGCTATATCCTCACCAACACGGGTTAATGGGCCTCGTTAACCGGGGATGGACTTTACCACCTAACAATAAAACTTTACCTATGTATCTTAGAGAAAACGGATACACGGCCCATTTGCTTGGATTACAGCACGAAAGTAGAGATGTATCTACATTGGGTTATGATTCTTTTAGTAAACGGATGAAAGATTATAAATATGATACTAAAAGAATGGAAAAAGAATATCTAAAATTTTTAAGAGACCATAAAAACGATGAGAAGCGATTTTTTCTAAATATCGGTACAATAGAAACTCACCGTCCTTTTATTATATGGAGCGAAAAAGTTGAACCAAAAACAGTAAAAATGCTTCCTTTCTTACCTGATGATGATAAAATTCGAGAGGATCTTAGCTTATTCTATGGAATTATTAAACCCGTTGATAAAGTTATTGGAAGAATAATCGAAGTGCTGGAAGAGACTGGTTTGAGGGAAAAAACTCTTTTTATTTATACAACGGACCATGGAAGCCCTTTTCCAAGAGCAAAATGTACTTTATATGACCCGGGAGTAAAGACACTTCTAGTGATGAATTGGCCTGATTCTCCCTTATTTAACGATGGAAAGGTTTTTGATCAAATGATTAGTAACATCGATCTCTTACCTACATTGTTAGATACCATTGGAGCTGTAATTCCAGACATTATTGAAGGAAAAAGTTTTCTTCCTATATTGAAAGATAAGACTATTCCATTCAGAAAGGAAATTTTTACGGAAAAAACCTTTCACGAGATATACGACCCTATCCGGAGCGTTAGAACTAAAAAATATAAATATATTCATAATTTTGAGAAGTCTGAATATTTATATCAAATGCCTTTAGATATAGAGAGGGGCCTTTCTGGACAAGTCTTAAAAGAAAAAATAAACCATGAGAGAGTTGAAGAAGAACTTTACGACTTAGAGAAAGATCCAAACGAAGCTAATAATCTTGTTAATAATCCCGCCTATGAAAAGATCCTATTCGAATTAAGGCAAAAACTACTAGATTGGATGAAAGAAACTAATGACCCGCTTTTAAAAGGTAAAATTAAAGATGATCGACTAATATCCCGCAAATTATAATATGAAAAAAAAGATAGTAATAATTCAAATTTTTATTTTAAGATCGCAATAATTCATTGAAATTCTTGTTAAATAATATGTCAATATGCATTTAGATAATATAGAGATATATCGAATCGATCGTAAAAGAAACGTTTCACGAAGTGAAAAAAACTGACTGAAAAATTATACTGGGACAATCCCTATGATATTAATTTTGATGCCGAGATAGTTGATATTAATAAGGAGGGAATAATCCTTAATAGAACTTTATTTTACCCTGAAAGTGGGAACCAAATTAGCGATAGGGGGATTCTCATAAAGGAGGGTACCGAATTCAAAGTGGATTTTGTGTCGAAGAAAGATGATTTTATAATCCATCATATATCTAATAGTTATCACGATCAGTTAAAACTAGGAGACAAAATTGAGGGAAAAATCGATTGGGATTATAGGTTTGGGATAATGCGAGCGCATTCTTCCCAACATATTTTATCAGCTATTTTCAAAAATGAATACAATATCGATACAATGCGAGCAAATATATCTTTTGAAGAAGTTGTTCTATATATTTCTAAGAGTGTAAATAAAGATGAACTTGAAAATGTTTTTCAACAATTTAGTAGATTTTGTACTATTGAAAATCTACCATTTAAAAGTAAATTAATTTCTCATGATGGCTCTGAAGACTTAAATAATATTATTAGAGGAAAAATCCCGGAAGAAAAAATGTTAAGAGTAATAGAAATAGAGGACTATGACATTAATTGCTGTGGAGGGACTCATGTCAGAAATTCTGTTGAAATTGGATCTATATATTTTTTCGAAATTAAAAAAGGAAGCGAATTCAAGTATCATCTTGGAAAAAGGGCTATTAAGATGCTGACAAAAAATAATATCGAAATTATAGATTTAGCAAGTTCACTAAATATTCCCATTAATGCATTCCCTCTTACTTTTAAAAATCAAATCTATAAACTTAGAGATGAAAATGAAGGTTTATCTTTAAAAATATTAGAATTGATTTCAAATTCCCCCACTACAATTCTCAACGGCGTTAAGATTGGGATTTTAAATTTTGATATTAATTTTAAACTCTTATCAAAAAAATTTAAGGATTTTCCTCCAAATTATCTTCTAATAATAGAAAAAGGCGAAAATAATATACAAATCCTTTCCAATAACGAAAATATCAAAGCAAACGATATTATTCAAGATCTTATCAAAAAATATGGTGGAAAAGGGGGAGGAAGTCCCAGATCGGCTCAAGCAACCTTGGAGAATGAACTTAAAGATATAATTTCTGAATTACAATTATTATTTATTTAGTATCATTTCTTATTTGATAATCATGGATATTGAAAAATTCTTAGATGATGTTCTTACAGAAGTAAACGGGCAGAGAGCATGGGATTGGGTTGCAAAGCTTTCTCAATTTAGCAGAATACAAGCCTCTAATGGATATCATGAGAGCCTTGAAGAAATTAAAAGAGAATTAGAGAACATCGGGTTTAATGATATTGAGCATTTTAAGTCTCCGGCTGATGGAAATACAGTAATTTGGGGGTATGAGGCACCTTACCAATGGGAAATTGAATCAGGTGAACTATGGATTACTGAGCCTGAAAGTGTAAAACTCTGTGATTTTAATGATATACAAACTTCTATAATCACACATTCAAAGTCATGCGATGTTATCGCAGAAATCATAGATATAGGAATAGGTGATAAACAGGAAGATTATGAAAAGCACAATATTGAAGGTAAAATTATATTGATATCATCTTCAACCTATATGTATCATCCATATATCGAGAATTCTGGGGCGTTAGGGGTAATTTTTTATCCTGATTTGAAAAGGACCAGATATAACTTTGACCGCCGCATTTATAATAGCTTTTTTACTACAGAGAAAAGAATGAGTAATGCTAAATTCGGCTTTAGTATTTCGTATAACCAGGCAATGCATTTGAAAGATTTGTTAGAAAAAGGATCTGTTAAAGTCCATGCTAAAATTAAGGCTGAGTTTATAGAAGGTAATTTAGAAGTATTAAGCACTTCCGTTCAAGGAAAAGAATTTCCTGACCAAGAAATCATTATTATTGCACATTTATGCCATCCCCTCCCCAGTGCCAATGATAATGCTAGTGGAGCCGCAGGTTTATTAGAGCTAGCAAGGGCTTTTAAATATTTGATGAATAAAAATATTTTAGAAATACCAAAACGAACAATTAGATTTGTATGGGTGCCAGAATTTAATGGAACTGTTCCCTGGATGAAGTTTCACGAAGAAGAAATCAGAAAAGTATTAGTTTGTATAAATTTAGATATGATAGGAGAACATCCACTTAAGATCGGATACCCTTTGGAAGTTAATTTAACTCCACGATCCATTCCTTCAATTCTTAACGATATAACTTCATATTTTGTAAAAAGAATTGCTGATCACCCTAAGGGAATTGCAATCAATGGAACTAAAATTCCAATGTCCTACAGGCTTAGAAATTTTGATGGAGGTAGTGATCACATTCTATTTACAGATTTCTATTTCTCAATTCCTTCACTTATGTTTGGCCATGAAGATCTTCATTATCATTCTTCAATGGATACAGTGGAGTATTGTGATTCAACCGAATTAAAAAGAGTTATCTCAATGGCTATGAGCATATCCTATATATTTTCAATCTTCGATAAAGACATTACTAAAACAGTTTGGCCAATATTACATCAAGGGATATTTACTAGAATTGGAAAAGCAATCAATCTAATGGAGAAATTATATTTATCTATAGCCACTCCAGAAAATCGATTAACAAAAGAAATTATAACCGAATTTTTCTTATTGGGAAATCATATTTTAGAATCATGCTTTCAATATGAATTAAAGTCTTTAGAATGGATGAAACGCATTGATTCATCCCCAAATGCTCTTTCACTTATAGAATCAACAGAAGCTGAAATCAAACAAATATTTAGGTTTCAGAAATTAAGATGGAAAGAACAAATAGCTTTTAAAGAAGAAGAAGGAATAAATTCGGAAAAATTTAATAATACTTATGAACCAAACTTCGATGGACCTTTTCTTGTTGGTCACTTATTTAAATTATACAAAATGCCACTATTTAAAGATTTAATAGAGGAATTGAAGTATGAATTCTTAGGTCCAATTAACGAGTTGATCAATTTAATATGTAAGGGCTATAATCTTTTAAGAACTGCTAGCTTTATGTCATTAGAATATGAGACTATTATAACTCCAAGCAAGATACTAGATTTGGTTAATCATCTGGAAGATGAAAAATTAATAAGGAGGATTTAGATACAATCTTTCATTCTAAATTGATAAATCCTTGGTTAATTTTTAGCATTTCTTCAAACATTTCTTCGGCTTTTGATGCGTTTCCTATGGTTGGGTCCAACAGTAAAGCTTGAAATGCAATATCCTTTGATTTTTTAAGAATTGCTTCTACTACTAAGTCTTGAACTGAAGCTTGATTGCGTAGTAATGCTGCTAACCCTTTTGGATAATCTCCAAGCTTAATTGCCTTTAATCCGCTCTTAGTAACAATTGCAGGGCATTCCACAACTAAATCGCGAGGTATATTAGTAATTACATCCTCGTTCGGTAAATTTACTGAAGCCTCTTCATGATTAGAATCAGTTTTTATACCTTCAATAATAGGAATCGCTCTTTCATAATCGGGTTTTACAAGACGCGCACCTTTTCCTCTTTTTATTGACTTTTGGATTCTTCTTCCAATTAACAATGTGAGACCTTTATAACCGTTATAAAACGCTCTTACTCCCTCGATGTTTGCTTTTTCCCAACCCCACGATATATACTCTCCATAATGGGAATCTTGCGTATACGGAATGTACCCAAACTTTTCAAGGATGTATTTAATCAAATCAACATCGTAGGGGAATCCAATAACGTTACTCAGATATTCCGGAGCCCTTTTTCTAAGATCAGGATACGCATCTTTATTCTTATCAATATACCGTATTGATAGGAGAACACCAAAATGATTTAATCCTCCAGCTCTCATCTCAAGATTAGAAAGTGGAGTGTTAAGTATCTTGGAATAATGACGTACAAATCCAGGAAATTCGTGACATAAACCCACAAAATTTATCGAAGGAAATTTTCGCTTGATAGCTAAACAGATTCTACTCATAGGATTTGAATAATTAATAACAAAGGCATCAGGGCAGATTTTATTGATGTCATCACAAATTTCGAGGATCGGAGGAATCACTCGTAATGAATGAAATAATCCTCCCGGACCTCCATTTTCGCCCATAACTTGTTTATTGCCATACTTACGAGGAGTTTCGTAATCTAAATCAAACCATTTAAATCTTGGACCGACTTCTATAGAATTTATTATAAAAGTAGCATTTTTCAAAGCTTTTTTCCTATCAATTGTGAACTCTAGTTCAAAATCCAAATGTTTCTGCTCGATTGCATCTTTACACGACTGGGTTACTAAATCTAAGTTAGTCTCATTGATGTCATGCAAACTTATTGTAGAACCTTGTAAAACATCGCTATTAATTATACTCCCAACTGAACCCAATCCAAATTGTAAAGAGCCAGCTCCAATTATTACAATCTTTTCCTTTTTTGTCAAATTCTTCATTCTTGAATGTCTAATTAAATTAAGTAACATATTTAATTAGAAAGTAAAAAACTTATGAATTTTCTAATAAGTCATACAAAGATTTCACCACAAAATCTTCTTTTTTAACTTTTAAATAAACTGGTTCAGATGAGTATATTAATTCTAAATTTTTTAACGAAATAAGTCGAGTTTCATTTGGTTCCATGGAAAAGAAATTGTCAGAAGCCACAAAATCAAATTTATCAGAAGCTATATGTACATATAATGCAATATCTTTGCTCGTTAACTTAATTTCGTATTCTTTTCTATTTGATTCACCGCAAAAGACTTCATTAAGTTCCCAAGAAATAAAAGGATCTTTTAATGGAAATTTTTTTGGAGCTGTAAATAGTCTAAATCCGTGAAATAATTGTTCACCTTCAAGATTATTGTATATTAATTTAAAAAAGATAATATGATTTTGTAAATCGTCTTTAGTTTGATGAATATCAGTAGTGTCAATTATTCCAAGTCTTTTTGAAGAACAAGGATGAATATTTGATTTAAATAGGCCTTTTTTTAAAGTGTTTCCATTTGATTCAAGGATTTTCCATTCATATAAGAATTTTTGGGGAGTTCTACAATCGTTTGTAATCCAAAACTCGATGGAATTCTTGTCTTCTTTTACACTAGCAAAGATTGGGTTGTAAAATCTTTTAGCGTAGTAGTGTAATGCTTTCCAACGACCATAATAGTCCAGAGACGACCAGCTTGCCACTGGCCAACAATCGTTTAATTGCCAATAAAGCGACCCCATACAGTGGTAATCATTTCGATTGCGACGCCAGTGCTCGACACCATATTCTATCGCCTCTGCTTGCGTGATTTGCGATAAAACTACTCGATCTTCAAATTTTTGAGGAATTGAGAATCGTTTTTTCATATAATTGAAAATTTTTTTGTTTCCTGCAGAGTTTTTCTGATGGTTTTCCATAATAGGCGAAAAGAAATCAAATTGTTCAATGGGGCAAAAAACTTCAATAGTTTTTATTGAAGGAAAGGATTCATAGCCAAATTCAGACATAAAACGTGAGTTAAATTTTCGATATGCTCTAAAAGGCTTATTTCTATGCCAAACATCCCAAAAGTGCGAGTCGCCAATATTTGGTAAGTTGGAATTTTGTGTGCCCAAATTTTCACCTATATAGCCGTTTGAAGGAGAGCTTGGCCAATATGAACGGATTGGATCGTATTCCTCTATTAATTTTGATAAAACATTTTCAAAAATTCTTATGTATCCTAATTTAAAGTCGTTTATCAAATTATCATCAATAATTTCAGAAGTATTTAATTGCCACTTCCATAGCCACTCAACTTCGTTATTACCACACCATAAAGCTAAACTGGGATGATTTCTCAATCTTAATATGTTTTGAATAGCTTCTATCTTTAAATTTTCAATAAATTCTTCTTTGTGGGGATAAACAGCGCAAGCAAATGGGAAATCTTGCCAGACTAATATACCTAACTCATCACATAAATCGTAAAATTGATCATCTTCATAAATACCTCCACCCCAAACGCGAATCATATTCATGTTTGCTTCTTTAGCGTTAATTATGTTTGATCTATACAAACCATTCTTTTTCCCTCTCGGAATAAAACTGTCTATTGGAATCCAATTTGCTCCCTTAGCAAAAATAGGAACACCATTTAATAGGAAAAAAAAGGTTTTCCCCCATTTATCAGGTTTTTGAATTAATTGAATATCTCTTATGCCGATTTTTTGTTTGAAGGTATCTATTGTGAATTTATTACGAATAGACACCGTAAGATCGTAAAGGTTGGGCGTGCCAAGATCGTTCGTCCACCAGAGATAAGGATATTCGAGGTTAAGTTCAACTGTTGGGTTTAAAGAATGGAGTGGCTTATTCTCAGTAAAAATAGTACCATCCGGAGCCTTCAAGTCAACACTTATAATATATTGTTTGAGATCGATAGCTTGTAAATTAGACAATAAATTAATTTTTATTGATAAATCTGCCGACATCACGCCGATATCAGAAATTTCTTCCAAATCGGTTATGTTATTGAAATCTTTATTATACTGTAATTTTTGAGTAATGTATACGGAATTAATTCTTAGATTATCAAATCCAATTAATTCAACGGGTTGCCATATCCCGATGTCTGGCAATTTAGGACCCCAATCCCAACCAAAGGAATATTGAGCCTTACGTAAATACGGCACTCCCGGAATAGCAGCAGAACCAGTATTTAAATTTATACCATTCTTTTCTTTCTCCTCTCTTGCTTTTAAAGTTGGACTTTTGAACTTAATCTGCAATATATTATTTTTACTTTTTAATTTTGGTTTTACATTGAAATCATATCTAATAAACATATTATTAGTAAAACCAAGATGTTCTTCATTTAAAATAACATCTGATATAGTATCCAGCCCATAACAACAGAGTAAAATATTTTCACGCTCTAAAAAACTTGGTTCTAGATCAAACCTTGTTTCATACATCCATTCTGATTCATAAACCCATGATATTTCATGTTCTCTTAACCCATAAAAGGGGTCGTCAATAACATTATCTTTAATTAAAGCTTCAAATACCGATCCTGGAACTTCTGCAGGAATATTAATTAATCTCTCTTTATCTGATAGTCTCCATTCACCATTTAAAGATATCTTTTCGACCTTTTCCAATATTATCAACAATTATTATCTAAAATTATTAAATTACATATTTAAAATTGCTGTCCTCGAGAATCCAAGCGTGTAGAAACCTATCTTTTTGCTTAGTATCCCAAATCCCTTCAATATTGCTGATCCCCGCGTGGAGCTCATCGAGCAACTCTCTTCCTACGGGATATCTCTCGTGAGAAGGATAAATCTCCTGAACTTTATTTGCATCAAATAAATCTTTTAATTTTGAGATGCTACTTAAAATGATAGGAAATTGTTTTCTTTTTGGCAAATACATCGAACCATAGTGAGCAGTATCTCCAGTAAACAGCTCGCCTTTATTAGTTAAAAGAGAGATTGATCCAATAGAATGTCCTGGCGTATGAATGACTTCTACTGCAATATCACCTAAATCGAATGTATCGCCCTCTTTTAACGATTTTACCTCTTTTGGGGGCGGGTATTTAAATGAATTTTTATCATTATAAACATTTACAACATCTTTTGGAGAGTCTTTGAGAATAGATATATCAAATGGCATAGAAGCGTTTTTTGCTTCGCTTTCGTGAATATAAATTGTACCGAATTCATCATTTGCACCTCTATGGTCGAAATGCGAGTGTGTATTGAACACTAAAAGTTCCCTATTTTCAACTAACTTATCTATAATAGGTTTTAGAGGGAAGAGTCCACACCCAGTATCAACCAACAAAGCTTTTTGAGAACCAAGAATCAGGTATATATTAGTATAAACAGTAAGAAAACGAGGATCTACTTCGTCAAGCTTTTCCCGGATAATAAATAAGTAATTTTTATGCTCTATAACTTCATACCAGTTTTCAGCATTAGACATAAAACCAATAGTTGGAAAATTAATTTAAAATTTATTATTCATTAAAAAAATAAAGAATTTTTACGCTAGATGCTTAAAAAAGATAAAAAATAGAAAATTGTGAATAATTATAGTAGCGAAAATTATCTCATTAGATTAGTTCTAAAGACATGTCATAAGTTTTAGATGTAATTCTACGGTATATCGCTCTTAAAACGATCTCAAAAGCTTTATTTTCAATATTTTGGGGAATTCCTAAATTTTCTAAAATTTCTATGATTTTTCTAGGCTTTCTAAATGTAAACCCAATACTATAATCATCAATATCTGTGTCTGATTTTTTTTGTTCGCTTGATAATTCTACAATAGAGATTTTTGGAACATTAAATTTAAATTCAATATTACTTGTAGTGGAAACTTTTTCTAATTCATTTTTACTTTTTACTCCTTGCCCTAAACTTAATTCGTTGAGAATTTCACTTTTAGATTTTCCTCGTAATTCTAATAGTAAAAATGGATTATAATCTAAAACGCGGGCGATATATAAAATTATAGCAGCAATGTGTTTGCATGGAATTGCCGTATCGGGACAGGAACAAGTAGCATTTAAGCCTTTCGAAGCATTTAGAAATAACGAATATCCATTCTCATCAAAAATAGTAATTATATCTTCTGGTAAGAAGCCTTCTAATAATTCTATTAGGTTGATGGTTTTTTTTGCTAGTTCTTTAAGTAGGATTTTCCATCCTTCTTCGAGGATAGGTTCAAAATTTATTTTCACTCTATATGGTGTTGGAGCAGTACCTTGTACGGTTGCGAAGATTTGACCTGTACTAATAGAAAGATTCTCGATTCGTCTTTCGTCTTTAACGTATTCAATTCCCCTTTGCATTCTGAATGGCCGTCCTACTTTTAAATTTGATTGAATCCACTGCTTACCCCAAGAAGTTTTGGCAAAATTTATGAGATTTTTTTTAATTTGTTCAACTTCTTCACGAGTGCGTTCTTTCTCGTATTCGCTCTTTTTTTGGGGCTTGGTAGGTCCTTTACGCCTACTACGACGATTCTCCATGAATTCTTTTCTACGATTGTCTATTTTTATCACTTCTAGTTTTTAATTACTTAATAATAACAATTTCTTTAATTTTTCATCATCTAAATTTGAAATCCAAGACTCTCCTGTGGATGCAACGATTTTATCCGCTAGATCTCGCTTTTCTTCCAGTAAATAATCGATTTTTTCTTCAATAGTTCCTTTAGAAATGAATTTATAAACATTTACTACTGATTTTTGACCAATTCGATAAGCCCTATCCGTTGCCTGGTCCTCAACTGCTGGGTTCCACCAACGATCAAAATGGATAACTGTAGTTCCTTGAGTTAAGTTTAAACCCGTTCCACCCGCTTTTAAAGACAGAATTAATATTGGAGGGCTTTCAATATTTTCTGATTGAAATTCATCGACAATTTCTTTTCTTTTCTTTTCTTGTACGCCCCCATGAAAGTAAAGAATCTTGAATTTATACTTGTGTTCAAGAATTTTTTGTAAGATATTTCCCATTTGCGTGAACTGAGTGAAAATTAAGACTTTCTCTCCATTTGAGATGACTTCATCAGTCATATCTAATAATCTCTTTAATTTTTGTGATTGAGAGACAATTTCCTCCATTTTTGCATCCAGATCTATTGATGATATATCGATTTTAAGATATTGAGAAGGATGATTACAAATCTGCTTCAATTTTACTAATAAGGTTAATATTAACCCTTTCTTCTTTCTCTTATCTGTTGACAAATTTTCAATCTCTTTCAGTGTATTTTCTACAAGTTCTTGATAGAGTTTAATTTGTTCCTCGGTCAATTCGATAATTATTTTCATTTCATTTTTTTCAGGTAAATCATTTATAACGGATTTATCTGATTTGACGCGGCGCATGATAAAGGGAGCAATAATTAACTTTAAATTATTGATTATTTCTTGATTTTGAAATCGTTCTATTGGCAAGACGTACTTCCTTTGAAATTCCACCCTACTTCCCAACAAACCGGGATTTAAGAAATTAAAAAGCGACCAAAGCTCAACTAAACGATTTTCTATTGGAGTACCGCTCAAACAAATTCTAAATTGGCTTTTTAGCTTATTTATTGCTTTAGTTTGTTTTGAAGCGTAATTTTTCATGTTTTGACTCTCGTCAACGATGATTCCGTTAAAATCAATTGTTTCTAAAAAGTCAATATCATTTCTTATAGTTCCATAAGACGTAAGAAAAATTCGGTGCGGTTTTAAAAACTCAGGAATTCCTGACGCTTCCGTAATTCGCTTGGTTCCATGGTGAAGTACTACATCTAAATCCGGAGCAAATTTGTTTAACTCACGGTGCCAATTAAATAATATTGAGGTAGGGCATATAATTAAAACACTCCCCAGATTATTAGGAAATTGAGTTTTAAGATAACTTAAAAACGCAATGACTTGGATCGTCTTTCCAAGCCCCATATCGTCAGCTAAACACAACCCAAAGTTGAATCTTGCCATGTTTGCCAGCCATGTCAAACCCTCTTGCTGATAAGGGCGCAATTTTCCGTTAAACGATGAAGGACAAGGAATTTCCTCAAATGATTCTACTGATTGTAATTTTTCAATAATCTCGCTTAGGTCTCCCTCGACAATTACATCATACTTAATACCATTTTCTTGTAGTTGAATCTTTCCCGTTAATCCAAGTTTTAGAGCATCCATGTAATTTTTCATTTCAGAATCCTTAATGCTCTTTAAATCTTCAATATTTTGCTGATCAACTAAGATCCATTTTCCACTTAAGTTAATTAATGGATCGTTGGAGTTAATCAAACTATTGAATATTTCATCCGAAATCCTTTTTCCTTCAATGGTAACCTCCCATTTAGACTCTAACATTGAATTAATATCAAACATTGATGGTAAAACCGAGTAAGTTCCTTTTCTTAACTTTTTTTCATTTTTTGAAAGAATAATTAGCTTTGCTGATAAACGTTGCTTTCCCCCCCTCCTAAATACATCAGGAAGAATAATATTAAATCCACTTTGAATCAATAAATCTTTTGGATATCTTAAAAAATCCATTACTTCTCTGGAAGTTAGTTTAATCTCGCCTTTTATGGTTTCTAATAGAGCTCTTTTAATTGGTGGGAATATCTTTGATGCTGCACCCAAAGCTCTTAAAATTATTTCTAAAAATTGCCCATCGTTTTCGAAAAACTTTTGATATTCTTTTTTTTTAAAGCTATTACCTTCCCAGAGTTCATTTAAAGGAATGGATTTTGCACCGTCTTGTAAAGAAAGGTAAAATGATAATGGCCAATCATCTTCTGGTTTTTTAGGGTATTTCAATTCTAAATTAAATGAAAAACCGTGCTTTAGTGTAAATCCTTGAGCAGATTGAGTCCAATTCTTTATTAAAGTTGGTAAAATAGATTCATAAAATTCTTCTACTTTGAAACTAGGATCTTTTCTGACGAGAGATTTAAGAAATTTGTAATCCCAACCCAATTTAAAATCTGGATCTGTTTCCTTTTTAATTTCTGTACTATAAAATTCTTTAAAAGTTTGAAAATTACTCCTATTGAGCGTAGAACGTATTAAATAATCTCCTATATTATCCATGAAGATTGAAAAAACATAGGATGGGTGCCAAAGACCATCTGATTTAATTGCTCCATTCACTCGAATGAAATTTATAGGAAGACAAAAAGCAGGCCAAGAACTATTATTTAAGATCGTTTTAAAACGATCTTTATCCTTTTGAGACTTTAGTAATAAGCGCCATTGGCCATTGTATCTTTCTCTTGTAATTGGTTCTAAAATAGGAATGAATTTTCCGCCGTTTAATAGTTCAAATATTAATTTTGTTAAGAACGCCCACGTCTTAATAGAATTACTAAAACGCTTAACACCTCGATCTTGACTGTCGAATATTTCCAATTGAAATAATAATTTTACAGTAGGAGCAATAGGCATGATTTTTCCAATGAACGACGATACTTCAAAAAATTGCGTAGAAGATTTTATATCATTTTCAGCTTTTAGTGAATGTACCGGAACTGCAAAGTTGATCTTACAAGTTAGTAGCTTATTTGCAGGAATGGTTGGAAAATTGATCTTAATGTGCTTAGTAAGCTCCTTTTCTGATGAATTTGCTGGATTCCACAATAGAAAAAAACTAGAATTTCTAGGAAGTTGTTTTCCTTTAGAAATTAATTCTAACCCACTTAATGGCTCATTCCAATAAGATGCGGGAATATAAATTAATTCGAGTTTATTATCAAGTTTCATGAATTAATAGGGCTCCAAATCAAAGAATAATTAAAGATTTTTGTTTATAGATTTTCTAATATTTAATGCTTATATATTTAAAACCTCGATGTATTTAATGTAAAATTAGATTAAAATTTTTATTATTTTTTTTTATTTATTATTAATTTATCATTTTGATATAAAGAGCACAATCTCCATTAAGTTAAAAATCGTCTACATATATTATAATAAAATATCCAAAAAACATCTAATAGAAATCTAAAACAAAATTAGTAAAAATAAAAAATTAGATTTTTAGAACATTTTCCTCAAACATCTTTCGATTGATTTCAACGCCCAAACCAGGCTTATCTAACGCTTTAACTTTTCCTTTTTCGCACTTTATTGGTTCTTCAAGTATTTGATACTCGTCGGGAATAAATGGAAATTCGCACCAATCGCAACGCGAAGCCATAATATAATGTAGGTTGGCTGCCAGAATATGGCCGAATCCGAATATATGGGGTATACAGCGCACTCCTTTTACTTCTGCCATCGCGTCAATCTTTTTCAGTTGTAAATAACCACCGCTACGAGTAACATCAGGTTGCACTATATCGTAGCTTCCCTTTGATAGAATATCCTCAAACCTAAATGTACCCATATCGTTTTCTCCTCCTGCTATTTCCATGGGAGATTTATTGCGTAAAATAGCGAGACCGTTCAAATTATCGGAAGGTAAAGGTTCCTCTAGCCAAGCCACATTGTATTTATCGCAAATATGCGCGACTTTTAACGCGTCTCTAACTGTTGTATATCCCGAGTTCACGTCCACCATAATATCTATATCAGGAAAAGCGTCCCTAACTTCTTTTATGATAGCTTCATCGCTTTTTAAACTTTTTCCAATTCGCAACTTTACAGCCTTGAAGCCGTTTAAATCAATTGCGGCTTGCACAGCTCCAACAGCAGCTTTAGGTTTGTAAGCTCGTGGCATAGACCCAAATGCTCTTACTTCTCTTTTCATCCCTCCCAACAATTTATATATAGGTTGCTTCGTTGCTTTTCCAATAATGTCCCATAGCGCTACTTGAATGGCGCTAGTTGCTTGAGGTATGCCAAACATTATTCGATTGCTCGAATGATATATTGTGTTGTAAATTTCCTCAGTCATAAAAGGATCTTTTTTTATTAATAATCGCTTAAGTGCCTCATCGATAAAATGTTTATGAGCTTTATTACTTAAGTTCCAGTGAGATAACGCCCAACCGTCGATACCTTCGTCTGTTTTAATGTTAAGATATAATCCGGTGGCTTTTAATGCGGGCATTGAGCCAATTTTTATTTTAAAATCTAATTGTAAAACATATGTTTTAACATCTGTTATTTGCATAAGAACTCACATCAAAAATGTTATTATAAATAATGTATATATTTTAATTAAACTTTTAGACAAAGTATTATTTAATTCTATTGTATTACAAATTAATCGCTTAAACGGGTTCACTCGTGGCTGAATTATTTGGTTCGTCGTCATCTGAAAAAAATCCCTTCGAGGAATTAACCGTAGTTTATGTCCTATATTTTGACGAAGCTCGTGGTCATATGCCCTTATTAATCTACCCGGATGACCGATATAAAGACGATAAGACATTTATGCGCCCGATTAGGTATCACCCTATTTGGTTTTTAAATATAAACGAGTTTGATGCTTTAGACCACATAGACTTGGAATTTAAAGGCTATACTTTTTTTGGTAAAAAATTTAGGGCTTTCTCTAGAAGAGAAAAAAGAAGAGCTGGACTCACAGGGGAAACACCTGAGAATATCGTGATTATAGTGTCGTTACCAAACAATATTGAACTTTTTGGAGATGACCTCATTAGACATTTAACTCAAAATATAAAAGATAATTTTGAAAAAAAAATCTTTAAAATTATTGAATCTGAGATATTGAAAGATGATGTAATTAAATCTCCTAAAACTAAGAAGATTATAGAAGTGGGTGATAAAATTAAAAAACAATTAAGGGAAATGATTAATAACACGACGGATCACTTTTTCTCTACTGTAATTAAAAAAGCTGACGCTAGTTCAATAAGAATGCAAAAAGCGATTGCTTACTTGGCATTTAAAGGGATAGATATATCGCATATACATAGTGAAGATTACAAAGGTTCTTTCTCAAGTATTCAATTATTTGACCCTAACAAAAAAGGAGAAGTAAATTTTATTGACAAGAATCCATTTATATTACTTAAAATCAATATCTCGGAAGATAGCCAAGAATTAGAGATATTAGTCCAAAATAATTCCCTTAATGAAAAAAAAGGGTTAATTGTAAAAATTACTCATCTTAGAGAATATTTCGAAAAAGAAATTATGATTGAATTGATTGATTCTTGGTACGCTGAAGAGGAATTGGTATTTATCTCGCCCATTATTCCCCACATTGACGAGTACATCTTCTTTATTATAGATGAAGTGAGTAACGAGAAGTTATTATCAAAAAGAATTGATTTAAATCTTATAAAAAAACTAAATAATTAATAAAATGGTGTTAGAAATATGTCTGACGAATTAATTGATAAAGAAGAAATAATAATCAGAAATTATCGAACTTCTGATTATCAAGCAACTTTAGAAATCTTAAGAGAGCTCCAAGACCAATTTAACATTGGATTAGACGAAACAAAATGGAGAGAAACTTCTGGATTAAGACAATTTAAACCTAATTTGAAACGTATAACCTTGATTGCTGAATTAAAATCTACTGGACAAGTTGTTTCAATGGGAATGTTAGAAGCAGTAAAAAACAATTTAGGACAGTACATTGGCTATCTTAATTCGTGGGCTACCAAGAAAGAATTTATCGGAAGAGGAGTAGGTAGAATCTTAGCGGATAAAGCTATACAAATCTTAAAATCTTGGGGTTGTGAAGCCGTAAGAATTAATATGGCATATAAAGGCGTAAAACGGTTGATAGATATCTTTGGAAAAGTCGGTTTCGAGCCTATAATTATTGTCCTTGAGAAAAAATTTGATTTAAACTAAGATTTTCTTTAAAAGTGGTTCAAACCAAATATTATAGTTCTTCTCTCTTAAATAAGCGAGCTTTTTAAATTCAATACTTGTGCAATTTCAAAAAACAAAATATATTTATTGTAAAAAATTGAAAATCACATAACTAATTAATTTAAATCTAAATTATAAAAATAAAAATATTAGAGGTAGAAATTTAATATGCCAATTGGTATTAAAAGTTATGGC
>Ga0209977_10000299_pt1 | contig 19582 bp, 15 predicted proteins | sample SumtaG_2_FD_183113 | JGI IMG/M metagenome (GOLD analysis project Ga0209977, IMG submission 183113) | Deep subsurface microbial communities from Indian Ocean to uncover new lineages of life (NeLLi) - Sumatra_00607 metaG (SPAdes) (version 2) | ecosystem: Environmental > Aquatic > Marine > Oceanic...
TAATCCTTCTTCGCTATCTATTTTTTCTATTTTGTCTTTGACATCTTCCATAATCTTTTTTACTTCCGGTATAGAAACAGTTTTTTCGCTTATTTTTCGTCCAGACATACAAAACCCTACTTTTTTATTGATTTTTGGAGCTTATTAGCTGACCCTTTATTAGCTCGTAGATGTTCTTTGCCAATAATTAATAGTTTTTTAGAGTTACCTAATTTAACTTCAACTTCGTAGCATCGTCCTCTCGTACCTTTGACAGTTCCAGTTAATCCGTGATATCTCCTATGAGGAAATCCTCTTTTATGTTGGGACGAATCAGTAATTACATCTACTTTATCATCGATTTCATAATCAACTAAATACTTTTCTATAGAACCGAGTCCTCTATCTCGCACATTCTTTCGATGCCTTTGACGAGATTTGTTCCGGTAGCCTTTATGTAAAGTCATATTACTTCCCTACGCTAAATTGAATTATTTTAAATAAAATAAAAATGCATAATTTATTTATTTTTTGATTTAGCATCTTAAAGAAGTTAATTAATATATCTTTAGAACATCTAATTTTTTGCACTCAAGAGGAAAGCCAAAGATTTCTGTAAGTGAAGGTTTTGTTCTTCCATTGTCGCCGTTTATGAGTTCTTTAATGTAAGTTCCACCTTGAGACTCGATAATAAATTCATATATTTTAGGTTTAATGAATTTTCCTTCTATTTGATATATTTTTTTTTCTCTAATTTTATCAGCACGGCGATGAGACACTCTATTCGGTGTTCTCTGCTGAATTTTTTGATTTACAAATTCTTTTTGTATTTTTTTTAGAATAACTTCAAATTTTTCTTTTGATATGTTCTCGAATGACGATGTTAACGCTCTGTAAACTTTTTTAGTGTTTTCTGCGTTAAATTTAAGGTTTTTAACTTGTTCTTTGCTACTATATTCTAGATTAGTAATTTTTATTTTTTTCTTATTTCTTTTATTTACTTTTTTTTGAATTGTTTTCAAATCTAGAGTTCTAATCTTTGGATTTTTTAATTCTAAAACATAAGGTCTGCCTTTTCCTAGCATTCTCACATCAATATCTTCTCTTCCAGCTCCGTGAAACTTTGAGCCTTCGGCTTTTGCTTGCTTAACAAATTCAGGACTAATTAATTCCTCTACACTAGTGTTGTATTGTTTTCCTGTAAAATTACACAGTTTACATCCTTTTCCTCTACAAGACCGGCAATCCCAATGAGTTTGTGGAATTCCTCTAATAAATTTATTATATCTTCCTCTAATAAAAATGGATCTTAATAGCAGATTTACCTCAGATGACGCAAATCTTAATGTAAAAATTATGGTTATATCAGGTTTCGAAAATTCTGCAGGTTTTTGTAAATTATTTGATAGTTCTTTTCCAACTTCTCTATTAAAATGATTTTTAAACGCCTCGGAATTTAGCAAATTAAAATGAGCTTTAAAATTATCCTCTCTATTAACTATTTGCGAATCAAGAGCAGTTCCCACTAAAATATTTTTAAATTCTAGATGATTCAGGTTTTCCTCTGCAATTCTAGCATAGCTGGGAACATTACTAAAGATATCTTCACATAAATAGCATTTTTCAAGTATGTTAAGTTTATTATATTCAATTCCTTCCTTATCTAATACACTCTGAGCAGGATTGAACCTGGCTTTTTCTGCTAGAATTTTTAAATTATCAATTGCTTCTTCATGGTTTTCGTGCCTTGATGAATAAGCTCTGTGATTTTCCATAGTTAGTGCTAAAAGAAGAGATTTACCTCTCTCGTAATTAGTAGTATCTGTCCCTAATAATGAAAACATCCTACCTAAACAGTGTAAGCAGATGTAATATTCTTGGTAAATCACTAAAACTTTTTCAAAAATGGTCATACTTTAGTAAAGTAATTAGATATCACTTTTGTTTTTAATGATCTGGCAATAAACTTATAAAATTAAAAAAAAATCATTATTTACATTTCCCATTCAAAATCAAGAGACACATATTTCTTAGCGTAGAAATATGCAATTAGTAATATTATAGTGCAAATTAGTCTAAACAAAATTAGTCTTTAATCCTCTTCTTCGTCCCATCCTAAATCTTTTAAAACAGATTCAAAGGCTTGTGAATCTTTATCTAACACGAATTCAGTATCGTATTCTGAAGCGGTCTCTCCAAACTCTACATTAAAATCTGGCGGAGGAAGGTCTTCAAATGAAGGTATTCCTTCTTGTGAAGGTTGTTCTTGAACGATTTGAGGTTCTTGAATGCTTTCATCCTCTTCTATTTCCATTGGAGTGTAGTCATCAAGTGGAATTGGAGGAATCTCATCCTCATAAACCTTAAATTGTTGTTCAGTGCTTCCAACCGCAGGATGAATTTGTGTTGGAGTTTCTCTGCTCTCAACTGAATGTTCCAACTGTTTTTCATACTCTAATCCAATCGATTTAGGAATTGATACAACGTTATTTTTGTTAGTAGCTTCAATTTCTTCAATATCGACACCTTCTTTTTCCCAATCGTCTAGAAATCCTAGCAGATCATCTAAAGCAGCCTTGTCTTCTTCAACGCTGGGTTTAACTATTTTAATTACTTCCTCTTCCTCTTGTTCTCTCTTTAACTTAATTCTTTCAGACTCTTCTAAAGAGAGAGTCATCTCAGTTATTTCATCTCCCGAGATTAAGATATTCAATTTTTTAGCTAACTCACGTAAATATCCGAGATAATATCCTATACGGTATACATTTTTTAAGCCACCAAATACAAGATATTCGTCGTTAATTGCCAAAATAATACTATAACCTGAAGTATTGTGAAGAATAATTTCTGTTAAAGCGCCATGAGCAGTTGCTTCACTTAGTCTTAATCCTAAATCAATTAACGCAGTGCTCGAGGCAGAAGTCGCATCAGCGTCGAGTTCAGCGGAAACAGCAGAAGCGACTTTCATACCTACTCTAGATAACACTGCTAAATTTTCTAAGTCAGTTTTATCTTCTTCGAATCTTAAAATTTTCATCATGTTTTCTCGTATACCTTGCGCAAGGGACGACATGCCAAATCAGTTTCCTTTTTGGGTTAGAGATAATTAAAATTCATTAATTTTTATTTTCTCTTAACTTATATCATAAAATCTAGATTAATATATTTTATCATAATTCCTTAAACAAAATCATTTAAATTCTTCTGCGTAGAGGGAGCGTTATCGAATTTGTCGAAGGAATATCCGGAAGTATCGGTAATTATTTGTTTAATCTGTTCTACTACCTCTTCCGATGTCAATTTATCGGTATTGATCGTGAAAATTTTCTTTGTTCTTTTTTCTTTTTTTTTATCAATTTCTAGAAATTGATTATAGTAGGAGAGTATTTCTAACAAATATTTTTTATCGTCTTCGTTCCATTCTTTTCTAATTTTATCTATAGAACCTCTTCGAATAATTCTTTTCAATATCGTATCCGGTTGAGCTGTAAGATAGATAATATAATCTTCTTTCCATTTTACCGACTTATACATATCAAGGATAAGATTATAGTCCTTTTCTTTAAGATAAAGGCTTTTTGAATAGACTAAGACACAGATAGGCGTTCTATCTAAAATGATCACTCTACCATTATAGAGATTATCAAAGTTTGTGATATTTTTATTTCTCTTTATTAACTGTTGAAGAAAGTGAATTTCACTACGGAAAGCAATCTGTTTATTTTCAGATCCAAAAGGGAAAGGAGGATTTTTTTTGTATCGTTCGGGATAAAATTTAAATTTATTATTATCTCCTAAGAAATTCTTTAAAAAATTAAATATGGTCGTCTTACCAACTCCATGTGCTCCAGCAATAGAAATTATGATGTTATCTTTGCTTCCTTTATTGGTATAATACTTTTTGCCCAATATCTCTTTCTCCACGCTATTTAAATCGCATCGTATTTAAAAGAACATGTGTTGCTAATAATACCACTAGAGATATTTGATTTTTCTTATTATTAAATTTATATATTAAAGGATAATGAAAATTAATCTAAAAATTAGAAATATACAATTAAGATAATCAAGAAAATGTTATAGGCTACATTGGCGATGATTGTACTTAGTAGATTTTTATTAATTTCATAAATGATACCTAAAAATAGGAAGACCATGAAATTCGCGATAAAGAAATAAATACCTATAGGAAATGTAAAAAAGAGGGAAAGAGCCGAATAAACCAAAGCTATTATGACGATTGTTGAAGATTTACCGAGAAAATCGTTATCAAAGTGTGCTTTAAGAGCGTTATGTAAAACCCCTCTAAAAGCGAGTTCAGTTGAAATTACTGATAAACTCATGAGGAATATCAGTACTACTATAAAAATTAAATCCGTATTTTGAAGAATTAGATATCCTTCTTCCAAATGGGCAAATATATCGAAAAAATCGATACCCGAATTGTACATAAAGCTGATTATTGTAGAAGAAAAGTTATCGATTAATATCAATAATTCACTTCCAAGAATTCCGATAATCAAAGCAATTATAATGTATCTAGTTTTTAGTTTTAAACCTAATTTTTGGAATTTATGTTTTTTTGAAATAATGTAATATAGGGGATACAATCCAAAAATAATATCAGGAATTAGACTTAAGAGAATTGTTGTAATGTTTGAATCTAATGTATCCGTTGGCCCCAACTGTAAAGTCAATAGCATGGTTAAGATTAACCGAATCGTAACATATGCCATTAGAGAGTTACCAAAAACTCTAATGCCCTCCCTAAAATTCCATTCGTTTCGGTTTAACATAAACCTTTGTTCTGGTACTAGTTTTTTATTTGCATAAACATAACCAGTTTTTCTTTGAGGCTTTTCATCTTGAGCACCACCTTTTTGTTCTGATATTTTTTCTAAAATCGTATCGCATAGAGGACATTGCTCTAATATCGAGGAAGTTATTATTGACCCACATCCTGAACATTTTCGCGATAAAATTTCTTTTTTGAGAAGTTCTGGTTTTAATACTTGTTTATCGAGACTAACTTCACTCGGTTTGATATTTATCACTAATTTTCCACATTTAGGATTGGGGCAATAGGCTATATCCCCTTCAATTGTAGTCCCACAATAAACGCAAAATTTTGCTATAGGTTGTTTTTCATTTTCTTTTGACATTATTCTCAATAGAAATTAATTTGTGCTAAAGCGTACTTAGTTTATTATGTAAATTTAAAATTATATATTTTATTGTTATCTTATACAGTTATATTAATTTGCTGACTGTTAGAGAAATTGTAGTAAGCTTAACTTCTGCTATGCGATATTCTATTACTGGGAAATTAATCTTCTTGATTTTTCAAATTTTTTCTAGTAATTGAATACATTTCCATAAGTAATAGGTTATGATAGAATGATATCGAATCAAAATATCCTTCTCCTAAATCGGATTGATTAGCATGAACCAGTCCTAACTGAGCATTTAGGGCAGACCTCATTATTAGCTCAACTCCTTTATAGATCAGATTTGGACTCCAAGTTCCTCGATCTGGGTTAGCCCACCATGTACTATCTGAACAAATGCCTCTATCATAAAACCATCTTGCTGTATTACAATAATTCTCAACTTCCCAATCTTGAGTCTTGTCTAAATTCCCTATCAATGACATTAAATTATTAAGGCTTTTCATAATCTTCCAGTAAAGCTTGTGAATGGTATTATCTGGATGATCCCATAACGGATAAGGGATTCCTGCCTTCATATCATTATGAGTGGTACTCCAACTTGAATCTCTTGGAACTATTTTTTCTTTATGAATCGGAAAATGCTTATCTAATTCGGAAATAAACGTTAATTGTATCTCATTTTGATCGTTAATAAGTTCAAGAGTTTTACTGAGAAATGTTCTTTCAAATTTCTTTATGTGGTGACCAAAGGTCTCTGAATCCATCGCAGTGATAAAATATCTATTCCGGTGCTTATTATCATTATTCTCGTTAAAGGTTGTATCTAATTTTTCTACAAATTCTTTTGCTGTAATATCGTTGAACGCAACTTTATTACTTAGAATATCATCTCTAAAAAAGAGTTTTAATCCATTTGGAGAACTGTATATGTGTTCATACGGCCATTCTATTGGACAAGCTAATCCGCTCATGATTACCCATTTATAACCTGATTGTCGAATAAATTTAGCAACTTTAGAACTAATAGATAATTCGGGGGGAAAGAATCCATTTTTCTCCCAATTCTTAAATTCTTTTCTATTAACATCCTCGTTTAGGAGAATTTGGCGCTGGGCCTCTTTTTCAGGTATTAACGGAAGAATGGGATGAAATTTTGCGGTTCCTAGAATTTCGAGTTTTTCATCTGCCACTAAATTTTGAACCAGTTCAATAGTGTCTTCTAAATCAAATTCACGGAGCAATTCAATTAGGATCCCATTAATATTCAAACAAATTTTAACATTATCGTGTTCTTCCAACATAGAAAATAATGGTTTATAACATTCTTTATCTATTTTTCTTAATATGCCAATATCCTGTGTTGGAGGTTGATAAGCGTGAAGTAAAGGTGCCCAATATGTCGTCATATCAAATAAAAGTATGTTTTTTATTATAATAGGAAATCATTATAAAAAAAGTTATTTTTCTAGAATTTTTTCATTTACTGCTGTGCCAAAATGAGTCGCTCCAGGTCCGATATGTACTAAAACCTCATTACCGACTTTAATCTCAACAACTGACTTAGCAATTCCATTTTGATCAACAAACCGGACTGTTTCTGCATTTTGGCAGATACAACTAAAGGAGATTTTGTTATCTCCCACAGTCGCTTCTAATTCAAATCTAAGCATAGGGCGAGTTTCAATTTTTACTCTTCCAATGGAAACAACTCTAACTTCCCCTTTATTTGTAACTGCTAAAACCTTATCTCCACCCTTTAATTCGCTAAGATATTTTGTACGATAATTTTTATTAGGATCGTTATCAGGAACTAAAACATAAGCGGAAACATCACCAGAATTCACTCTAAACGGTCTCGAAGCAACAAACTCGGTCTCAAACGTCTCAGAATGAATCAAACAGAATCCTTTAGATGTTGAACCGACTAAGAATCCTTCTCCAATCTGAAGAAGTGATGTAGAATCAATACAAACTCTTTCGCTCTCGGATATGTTTTCTATACTAGTTATTTTTGCTTTAGTTAGCTTAACATTAAATTCGGTTTGGAGCAAGCCTTTTAATTCAACAATCTCATTAGCATCTTTAGGAGTTATAAGTATTCCATCAACGCCTATTTCTAACGTTTTTAACATAAGTTCAGCTTCTTTTACATCATCAACTTGAGCAATTAAATCAGTATCGTGAGTATGCATTTCTGCTATTAGGTTCTCAAATGGTATTATTTTCCAGTCTTTCGCTGATACGATTATAAAATTAACTTCATTTGTTTTAGAAATCTCTATTACTTTTTGTTCATCCGCTTTAGACATTAATTCTACGAGAAGACCACGATTTATTTCTAGTTTTTTATTATTTTTAAGATGTTCAAAACTTTCAAATATCATGTTTTTAGCGGGTACTTCAGGATTTTTAGTAAAAGTGATTATACGTTCAACTTGAGCTAATTCAGAATAAGTTTCTTTAGAGAGCAAGAAATTAAGGAGATTCATATTCAAAGCTTCTTGTACTAATGCTTTAAAATTATCCATTTTTTTCTCGAAATTTAAAATTATTTTTTTCATTTAATAATCATCAAAGTTTGGACTCTGAAAGTTTTATTGATAGGAATCATTATACTAAATTAAATTCTATCAAATTTTTAAGTAAATAATGTCATATTAATTATAAAAGAGATTCTAGTTATGGCACTGAAAAAAAAACTTTTTCCCAGAAAAGGTAAAGAAAAGGATGAGCTTGTTATTAAAGCTAAAGCCCATATCAGAAAAATAGCCTTAGCAAATAAAACATATAATAAAAGAGCAGAGATATCTAGAAAAAACGCGAAAATTGCGATAAAGAGGGGAGAACGAAACAGAGCCAAGAATTATTTGATACAGCATAAACAATACCAGATGAAGGTAGATCGCGCGAACAACATTAGAGCTAAAATAGAACGCCAAATAGAAGCAATCGAGGAAGGACAAATGATTTCCATGACAGGCGACTTAATGGGTGGTATTAGAGACGAGCTACAAGGAATTGCTGGTAAAGTAGCCCCCGAAAAGATTGCTGAGATCGCAGAGGACTCTGAATTATATGTGTCAGAAATAGAGGAATCTGCCGAAATTCTTGCTGGCGATCCTGAGATTGATTTGGCGATCGATGTAACCGACGAATTAAATCAACTCGAAACTGAAATGCTACTCGAGCAGGGTGGTCAAATGCCAGTTGTTCCCGATGATGACCTTGCTTACATTTCAGAGTTTGATGAGATAGGTGAAGAACCTGAAATAAGAACAAAAGCAAAATTATCAGATGAAATTGATAAACTTCGAAAAGAATTAGAAGGTAGTTAATATTTTCAGACTTGATGAATAGTATATAGAGATTCTAAGTGTAATATCTTTTTCTATCAATTTCTTTAGTTGAGTTTCTTAAAAATTCCTCATCTTCCATATCAGCGTCTAGTGCTTCAATATTTTTTTCAATTGTGTATATTTCCTTTTGTAAATTCTTAAAATTTTTAAAAAAATCAATTTCAGAAATATCTCCGGCTTCAAATTTAGAGTCTAATGCTTTTAAAGTTTCTTCGAGACTATATTTTTCTTTCTCCAAGTTAAACATTTTTTTATTTCTTGCTTTATTTTGTTTCTTGGAATAATATTTAGAGCTTTCGCTTGGAGGGTTAGAGCCATAATCATTATTGAATAATTCCGAAAGGTGATTTTTTGAATATTCTTGGTATTGTGGTATATGTCTGACTCTTTCGTTGGATTTGTAATAAGCAGGATCACTTAGAAAATCATTATAACTATGCAATCCATTTCGCTTAGGAAATGATCTATCATATCTCTGTAGTTGTTCTAGTTTTCTCATAAGAAGGTTTTTTTCATCGATGTCAGAGATATTATTACCGAATCCTCGATTAAATTGTTTAGGCTCGTAATTCTGTATCCTGTTGGTGTCGTAGAAGTTTTGTTTGAAAAACTCATTTTGATTGTAATTGGGAGACAAATAATGTCTCATTGTGTTACCGTAATAGTTTAAATCCTCAGGACTCTGAATTTGACCCATCCTCTGATAGGGAACTCTGTTGTTGTTTTGATAAAGAATTTGATTATCGGGTATGCTTTTATAGTTTTGATAAAGAGCAAATGGGTAATTATTAGTGTAAGGATTCATAATTTGGTTAGGTGGCTGGAATGGAGATCTATTCGGTAAGTTATTCGGATTTTGGTTGAACAGGGATGATGTGACATTATATTCAGCCATTTTATTATTTGATTTAACATTATTATATTGGCATTTTAAACTAAAGAAGGAATTTATAGCTTCTTCAATGTAGTTTGAGATATCACTCAAATCGATTTCGATATTATATAGTTTTTTAGCAGCTAATTTGTCATAAATAACAGTCTCGTCAAAACTTCTAGCGAGTAAAAGATAATCTAATACTCTTGATATAGAATTTGGAGGTAGCGTAAATTCGTATCTACCATAAGGGAATTCAATATAAAGCTTTTTAAACAGTTTCCCTCTTATTTGGACTTTGGTTAAATCTTTAACGGGTGCTTTAAAGATACCTTCTTGTTTCTTCTTACGTTTTCCATGTTCACGAACAAAAGATAAGTCAAAATTAGTTATAAAAAGAATACCTTTATTTTTTTTGTACTTATCATGGGTATTAAGCCCATTTGCTAATTTTGCGTATATTGCATAAACAGGTTTTTCCTCATCTGCCAGATTTAGGAATTTAATGTAATTTTTGAAATAAAACGTAATTTTATCAATGAAAACAAGATTTTTAGAAAGGTTTTCTATGCTTGTATTGATTGTACTTACATTATTCTCTATAAAATCTTTTATTAAATTATAACTTCTATTTAAATTCTCAAGAATATCATCAATAATTCTTATATTAGAATTCTGTTGAGCGTAAATATCGAAAAAATATTCTTTATTAATCGATAAATGCTGGATAAAATTGCGAATCTTTTCAATAAGATTTTCTTTTGCGTAAATAAATAATTTAAAGAGGGCTAATAAATCTAATTCCATAGTAGGATAATGAAAACATTTAACTGGAGGAGCTCTTGCGTCAAAGATTCTCTGTTTTAACATATAAAGAGAGTTTATTAAATTTCTAAACGGGTCTATAAATGAGCGTGAATTTTTAATTAATTCCATGAAATTTTTTTCTAGTTCTTCTTTTTTTTCAAAGACATTTATGATTTGATGTGAATGGCACTTAGGACAAGATTTTAAAAGCTGATTTGAGCGTATTATACTCTCTGCGCCGCAATCTTTACACGCTTTCTTATTACCAGATTCTGGAACGAAAATATTTTTTGAATTGCACTCTTGACAAATATAAGAATCAATTTTTTCTTCATGTAAACAATCAGAACAACAACTAGTTCCACATTCCTCACAATAGTAAGCCAACTTTACATTTCGTTGGCAAAAACGGCAGATTTGGAAGTGTTGCTCCGACATATTTAATTTTAAACCCGACCTTATTAAAATAAAAAAAACACAATTTTTGATCGCTTTATCAACAGAAATAGATGAAAATATAGTATTAATTTAGTTATGTTATTGAAATATTACAAAAAAAGTCCTTAAAATTTGAAAGCGTGAGACTTAAAAAATAGTTATTTTATTATTTTGACTTTTGTGCCTAGTGCTTGCCCAGGAACGCCGGCTTTTTTGAAATGGGCTCTAATAGCACCACTGTTGCCATGAGCACGAGTTATTGTCCCTTTTAATTCTTTTCCCGTAGAACTTACCCATACAACTGTCCTTCCAATTAATTTATTAGCTTCTTTTCTAGTAGTAATATTTGGAAATACGATTATACAGTGCTTTGGGTGGATTGTATGGCGCCCCTGCTTGTAGTTTGAAATAACCCCTTGAAGTCCCAATATTTCTAATTTATTCAATGACATTTGTATTGACTCTTTTCAAATTCAATTAAATTTAAGGAATTATGGTAAAAAATACTTAAAAAAATAAAAATTTTCCTAAAAGAACATAAGAAATTATTAATTTTGAAAAATGAAAACATTTTTGATATTCTTTGTGTTAATATTGGTTAATGAATGTTGCGTTTGGTAAGATAAAAATTACGCCAAAGGATTACATGGGTAAACCTATGGCAGGGTATGCTCGTAAAGGCCCGTGCTTAGGAAAATTAGATGATATTCGTGCTTATGGTGTGTTGATAACTCAAAATAATAAAAACAAAAATTTGCTTTTGATATCAGTTGATATTTTAAAATTACCCCTTTCAATAGTAGAATATATAAAAAAGAAACTGATTTTAAAATTTAAGCCTTTAAAATCAAATACGATAGTAATACATGCTACTCACACCCACTCTTCATTTGATCTTACTGGTGAATTTTATTACACTGGTGGAATATTGGCTTTTATAAAAGGAGTGATTTTTGCTGATAATAAAAATGACGATTTTATTGTTTGGATGACTGATAGAATAGTAAGAATGGTTGCGAAATTATTTGAGGATTTAGAGCCATGTAAAATCGCTTGGAAAAAAGAAAAATTTAATCCTGATATCGTTCTTAATCGAAGATGGCCAACGAGAAAAGTTTTTCCAGGTTTAGGAATTATATCTTTTAAAAAATTAGAAGATAATAATTTGATTGGATTTATAATAAATTACGCTTGCCACCCTACCACCTTATCTTTTCAGAATAATAAATTATCTGCCGATTTCCCTGGAAGAGTAATTTCTAAAATTGATGAATTAACCAGCAGTAAAGTTAAATCAATTTATTTCAATGGTCCATCCGGAGATTTGAACCCTATAACAACATCAGGAACAAATTTGGAGAAGATAAATAAGGATAAAACTCTTTCTTACGACCAGCGGGGAACATATGAGCATACAAAAAAAATAGGGTATACTATCGGTGAAGAAGCCTTAAAATTAGCAAATTCTATTCCTGAAGAAGACTACTTTTCCAATATGGATATTGATGTGTATACAAGAAAATTTTTAATTCCCCAAAAAGATGCTAAATATTACTCAAAAGTATGGTTCTCAAATAAAATAAAGTGGGTGATAAAAAAATATTTCTTGTTTAAACTAGCCAAGTTTGACAAGAAGTATGTTAATTTTCCATTCTTCACAATAGAACGGAAACATTTAAAGAATTACGGAAAAACAATAGTTCAATTTATAAAATTTACAGCAGTTAAGGGTAATACTTTCGGGTTAATAACGATACCAGGAGAATTATTTGAGGATATTGGAAGAAATATAATAAAAGAAGCTCCAACATCAGAGGAAAATACATTTATTTTTCAAAATTCTCAAGATTGGATAGGTTACTTATTTCCCTTAGAAATGTATATTAATGAAGGCGGGTATGAACCGTTTATGTGTTTTAGTCCTCTATGTGGTGCCTATATAGAAATTGGTACAAAAAAATTTCTAAATGAAATAAATTAGAAAATTTATGTGGGTTATAAAATCTCTTATTTAATCAGTTCTTCCGCTAAATCCCATGCTTTTTTATTAAGATCGAGATATTTTTTCATAGATTCATTTTCTGAAAGAGTTGTTGCTTGATTACTGATTTCTTTCTCATCTACTATCAAACTGATTTCAATCTCCTTTATTCGTTCGAGATAAGCTTGCTTTTCTGGGTTAATTGAACGTTTTTTATATGGCCGTATGAATTCCTTATGTCTTGACCAAAACCATGTTGGATTTAATTCTGTATAAGGTCCAGGTTTTAACGCAGTAAATTTTTGTCCATCCAACGGAAAAATGTAAGGTTTAAAGATATTTAAGCATGGAAGAGACCCTCCCGTAAACCAATGCACAGATTTATTACTGTCCTTTTTAACGTGTGACACTTGAGAGCTTGTTGATTGAAATGATCCGTGCATACAGATTCCTACATCGTGTTCTCGCAAAAATTCCATCATTAATGAAGAATTTATCTTTTTTCTATTTTCAGCTAGCATTATCGAAGTACAACCATCTCGCATATTTGAAGTAAAAGTGCTAGGTATCTGTGGATCTGAAAAGATAAAAGCAAAATCAAAATCGTCATCGTCTTTACAATATCCTTTCTCGATAGCGTGTTGAATTATGCCTTTACGCCTCATATCTCCCTTACCTCTAATGGATAAATTGTTAGATATTGATCTTATATCTTTAACTGCTTCTGCTATCCACCATCTATCGGCAGTGTCCAATACATATGCTTCTTGTGAATCTGCAATTAAAAAGGAATTGTGATATAACCAGCCTTGTTGATCGTAAGCACAACTACCACCTTGCCCATATTTTTCTAATAAATTAGCAATTACATTTAAAGCTTCTTTTGCAGATTTCCCGCGTTCTAAGCCTAACCGGAGTAGATCCATCCCTAATAGTCCTGATTCGTGATAATCTTCTTTCGAGTACACTGCTTCATTTCCTATGACTACACCATGTTCATTGGACCCCATTTCACAACCAAACATCCAAAAAGGTTGACTCATATACACTGCTGCAGTTTCTCTTGCTTGTGGAATAGTAATATAAGTACAACTAACTTCTTCTCCTTTCTGATACGAGGTTCTAGGATTATAAGTTATCAATTGAGCTTCAGCTTGAGGTCTATCGCTATTTTTTCCAAAAACTACATTTCCATCTTCAGTTGAATTACTTAACGCTACTAACGTATCACACATTCTACATCCTCATATTAAATGGTTCTTTCTATTTAATTTAGTATAAATCGAATTAATTTTCATTATTAATTTAATAATTCTTAAGATAAACCCTTAAATATTATTAATTTTTGCTTCTATTGACCCATACAATAGACGGTTTTAATTAAACTTTAATAAAAGTAATATTTTATGTCTTTAAATAAATAATTATAATAAATTATATCTTGAGCTTTTTCTCTGAAAATTAAGTTCGAATTAAAAGGTCCAATTTTGATGGAAACTAAGAGAAGTGTGTGGATATTTTCATTTGAGTACGCTGGTATAGCTAAAGTAGGAGGATTAGGTGAGGTTCCTGCTAACCAAGCCAAACATTTAGCTAATCAATTCGATATTACTGTATTTATGCCATCCCATGGACAGCTCGAAGATTTAAAAATTAAATATAAGCTCGAAAAACTACCATTTAAATGTGTTGGTCAAATTAATCCATCATTATTTGGATCGGAACAATCAGAAGCGAATTGTAATATCACCTTCTATCGATTTAAAATCGAAAATGTGAATATCATATTACTTTCTGGAGAAAATTCATTCACATCTAAATATTTGGATGATAAAACGGTTTACAACCCTACTACAATAATGGGAAAAATTGCGCTTTTCAGTCTAGGAATTCGCTGCTTAGTAAATCACTTCATAGAAAACTATAATAATAAATTACCAGAAGTTGTACATCTTCACGATTATCATGTAGTTTTGGCCTATTTAGGAATGAAACAAGCTTTAACTAAGAAAGGGTTAGAAATTACCTCAATTTTAACTATACACTTATTAACTTGGCCTAGATTTGAATACGATTTTTATAGATTAAGTGGTATAGATGATACCCCTGTTAGGGTTTTATTGAGTGATGGTTTCCGAATGTTGAACTTAAGGGAGATATTTCTATTATCTCAAGAAAGCAACGGAAACACAACAGAACATCGTATCCCCACAGTTGAAATAATTGGAGCAATTATCTCAGATTTAGTAACTACGGTAAGTCAATCATATTTATTGTCAGATATTATTCCAAATTGTGGTGATGAGTTAATCAAATTTAAAGCCGATTTTGTTTGGGATGGGTGTGATTGGGATTACTTTGATATTTTTAATAAAGTAGTAGGTATACATGGAACAGAAATTCGTGAAATTTTAAAACTACCTAATGGAACTGAGATTAGTGTAGCAAATATGAAGGAGTTTCTTTTAAAATACAAAATAGGAAACCTAAGCCAAAGCCCATTAATTAATTCTCAAAGCGTTCTAAATGCAATAAACGAAATTTCAAACGGATATCCATTTATTAAAAACGGAAATATTAAATCATTTTCTGATTCGGGGCCCTTAATTCTCACAACAGGAAGAATTTCACCCCAAAAAGGTTTTGATATTATTTTTAAAGCAATCCCAGAGGTCTTGAATGTCATCCCAAATGCAAAATTCCTTTTTCTTATATTACCCACGGATTATAGTTTGAATGAAATAAGGATCTACTCTGACTATGTAAAACAATATCCAGAAAATATCCGGATAATTTTTGGAGTAGCTTCAGATATATTTTATTTAGCGCATATAAGTGCAGATGTGTTTTGTGCCTTATCAAGATGGGAGCCTTTTGGGATTATGGCATTAGAAGCAATGGCATGTAAAATCCCTATCATCGCAACTAAGGTAGGGGGTTTGCAAGAAACCATAATTGATGCTTCTTTATATCCAAAAATAGGTACGGGCATTCTTATAGAAAAAAATAACCCCCATCAATTTGCTAATGCATTAATTTCAATCTTAAAATCTTCAGAAGTTGCTCAACTAGTTAAAACTTCTGAAAGTCACACAATTTATGATGCAGAAACTCTAAATATAGTTAATCAAATTCCAGACGAAGTCGTTAAATCCCATGTTCTTCTAAACCCAAATTATCTTTTTAAGATTAAAGAAAATTGTTACAAAAGAGTGAAGGAAAATTTCACATGGAGTATAGTTTCTAGGAAGTTAGCTCAGTTATATCGTAAATTACAAAAAAAAAGACTATCATTTTCTAAAGAGGGAAGAGTATGAAAAGGATAAAAAGTTCTATTATCCTAATTTTAATAGCCATTATAATTATCTATTTTTCAGCGATGATAATTGTCGCATACTTACCAAAATATTTACAGCATTTGAACACTCCAGAACCTATTATCCAACTGACGAGATCAATCTTTATGGCAACTTTATTTATTTTTCCCCCCATAATCGGCAAGTTATCAGATAGAATTCAAAAACGATTCCTTTTTGTATTAATTGGAACTATTGGTATGATAGGTACCTTATTCCTGCTATTAATTACGAAAGATCTGATAATGATCAGCATTTTATTGTTTATATTTGGGTTTTTCGCATCGTCTTTTACTATTTTATTTACATTATATGTGGAGATGGTACAAAACGATCCAAAGAAAATTGCTCGATATAATGCTTCTCTCGCGATTGGTTGGTTTCTGGGTGTATTTTCAGGGGGAATGCTTAATGCAACATATGGTATAGAATACATGTTTGTGTATAGTTTCTTACCTCTTTTACTAGCGTTCTTTTTTGTAATTTTCATAAAAGAGGATAGAAATTTAATTTTAGAGCAGAATAGAAATCTTAAAGAAAAAAATCAAATACCCGATAAACTGAATACGAACGAAGATATAAGGTCGAATTTGAAGTCAATACTCTATAGTTTGTTTTTTCGGAGCTTCGGAATTCGTCCAATCTTAGGAATAATAGTTACGATTATAGGTTTATCCATTACGAATGAAACCGAAATTGGTTTTTTAATTGGAGTTAATCCTTTATTACAGTTTTTTCTAATGATATTAGTAGGGAAAATAATAACAAATAAAAATCTTAAAGTTTTTATAATTTTGGGTAATTTTTTAACGATTTTTATTATTTTTGGTTATATTTATTCGTTTAATTTTTGGACTTTTCTTATTTTCCAGATATTAGTAGCACTAAGCTATTCTCTACTTTGGATGGGATCATTGACTTATATTGCTCAAAATTCAACTCCAAAGAATAAAGGAAGATATATAGGTTATGCGACTATGAGTTCTTTTGCTGGTGATTCTATTGGAGGATTGTTTTATAGCCTCATGCTCACTATATTTTATTCTGATCATTTTATAGTCATGTACTTCATGATTATATTCCCCATAATATCACTATTTATTATATCGTTCAAATTCAGTCCAATAAAAAAAGTTAAACCGCTTTCCAAAACGAATTTAGATTCTGAAGGAGAACATTAGGTTTATCTGGAACAATTTCTATTTCTTTTCTAACCCATTCAGATATCCATTTCGCTTTTTGCTTAAATCTCGAATCCATAAAAATTATAGCGCCTTTATCTTTTATTTTTCTTATAGGACGCCCCGAGGCTTGGTTTGCTCTCTGAATAGCAGGGTATAAATAAGCAAAATTCCATCCCTGGTTATTAAAAACTTTGTCGTAGTACTTAATTTTAGCTTCAACACGAGGAGTAGGTAAATGGTAAGGGAAACCGGCGACGATTACAGAATTCATTTGATCTCCAGGATAATCCTCTCCTTCTGAATTTCTACCTCCGCATACTCCTAACAAGACTGCTCCATTACGAGGTTTTAAGGCCATTGATTTAAAATCTTCCATTAAGAAAGCATTTTCAGACGCAGATAGCCCAGGTTCCTCAACAAACAGCTTCTTATCGTATTTCATTACGATAGATTCAATTCCACTATTAGTTAAAGCATTTAGAATTTTGTACGATGCGCAAAATATGCCTATATTTGCAGGCGTGCTACTTATAGCTTCCTCAATTTTCGAAAGCATCTTTTTAAACATTGGAGGATTTCGACTATTCCTACGAGTATCTACGCCTTCAGTTATAATTGCCTTAATATTTTGCCTGTTAAATGGAGATTCTGCGATTATCCCTTTATAATTTTTCCCACTTTGCTGTAGTCCCATTAAATTATTATAAACATATGGGTTTACGGTTCCAGAAAGATGCAGACTCGTATAACATTCTTTCAAAATAGGAATGGCGATTTCTCTAGGATCCAGTGCAACTATTTCCATAGAAATTGCAGATTTCCCTTTAATCTCCTTGATATTATAACAGAAAAAATAATTTTCAAGTAAATAACACCTTATCCATTTTGTCCAAAAGTTTGCCAAAGAAACTAAAAAATCCCTTGAAATATCTCCATTAGCTAATTTCTCTTCGTGAACAGATGCACTAAAATCTAATAAGTCTTTAATTAAATTTTTTAAATCGGTTAAGTTCTCAAAGCGTAATTTTGAATACACCTGATTTAAGAATTTCTCAGCGTCTATTTCTTTTTCAAAAGCAGTAAGATTTTTCTTCTTTTTTTCTAAGTGATTTAGGAGAGTTTTCACGAATGATTGCATAATAGCTGGAGAATTATAAATCTCAAGATCTTTTAAACACAATCTTAACATATAAGGAGTTATTCGATCGGAGTTAACTTCAGTTGCTACATCAATAACATTATGGCATTCATCGAAAACTAAAATGCAATCAGTTAATTCTTTATCTAAAAATTGTAAAAAATTCAGCCGGATATAAGGGTTGAATAACCATTGATAATTGCATATTATCAATTTCATATCTTTTAAAAGAAATTTGCTTAAAAAATATGGACATAATGTCCGATCCTTACAAAATTTAATTAAATCTTCAGCATCTACGGGCTGATTGAAAATTTCAGGAGCAATATTAGTCAATTTATCGTATTGATCTCTCTTTTTGATTAGGTTGAGAAATAATTTACAGCTCCTGTTTTTTCTTAAATCTGAACACACAGCCATAGATTCTCGTGGACTTAGTTTCAAAGACAAAAGTGTTTGATTAAGACACATTTCGTTCCTTCCCCGAATAGAAAGTCCATTAACTTTAATATTTATATCATTATTCCTTAAATGATTGGAAATTCTCAAAAGTTCCTTGATTATTCGTGTGTTTTGGGAGTGGGTACGACATAAATAGATTATCTTTAAATTCTTTTTAAGTGCTAAGGGTAACAGGGCGCTTAAAGCGATTATTGTCTTACCTGTCCCATTCGGTGCAGCAAGTAAAGAATTTTTTTTTTCCAGTGAAGCTTTTTCGATTTGTTTTATAATACGCTCTTGGTCTGTTCTATAACCCTCATAGGGGAAAAAAGTTCGGTAACTAGTTTTTTGAGGATTAAAAGAATCTATGTCTTTATTTGATTTTTTTTTATACTCAGCTTGAGAGTTATTATTATCAAATCTGGTAGGATTAATTTCATGCGATAATCCGTTACCATTATTCATTACTAATTTGCCCTTTTTTAGATCATAAAAGAGAGAACACCCTTTACAATAAAGTCGATTATTAGTAGGAAATAGTACTTTTTCGCAATTAGGGCAAAATTTCATGATAAATTTCGTTGATTATCTTATATTCTTAATATTAAGAATATACAATATTAACTCTGGGACTATTAAAGTTTATTTATTAATGCTTAATTTTATAAAATGATGAGCGAAAATAATTCTAAAGAAGATTTTTTAAAAGTAAGAGAAGTTCTTACTAAAACACTACTTAGAGATGCATTTATTTTTGCTATTTTGTATCTATTTATTCTTACTCAATCTTGGAATAATATTTTCTTATTTTTATTTCCCATTATTACATTTGGCTTTTCTCTATTTTTTAGAATTAT
>Ga0209977_10000300_pt1 | contig 19560 bp, 22 predicted proteins | sample SumtaG_2_FD_183113 | JGI IMG/M metagenome (GOLD analysis project Ga0209977, IMG submission 183113) | Deep subsurface microbial communities from Indian Ocean to uncover new lineages of life (NeLLi) - Sumatra_00607 metaG (SPAdes) (version 2) | ecosystem: Environmental > Aquatic > Marine > Oceanic...
ATCGTTCTGTATCATCCTTGTCGGATAAAGAATTGAAAAGATTGTATGATGCTTCGCTATGGGTTATCAAGGCTTCTTACGAAGCAAGAGGGGCTACGATTCGTGATTATGAATTACCCGATGGCACAAAAGGCGATTACAGATTCAGATTCAAAGTATATTCTCAACGCAAAGACCCGTTGGGGAATAAAGTCATTAAAGAGGCCACTCCCGATGGTCGGACTACGCATTGGGTTGCCGAAGTGCAAGTGTAGTAATCTTTATTAACCCAAGCCATTTCCGAAAGGGCATGGATGCAAACGAACTCCGTGAAATGGCAGACCGATTAGACGAACTCCAAGATATACAAGACCGTCTTGAAATGATTCTAAACGAGATTGATGAATTGAATGGCCTGTGTGATGAACACGGCTTAGAAGGCTCTCATCATGCTTCTATTGAATATGGTCGTAGCCTTACTCAATGTGAGGAAGCGATTCGTGAAATCGAAAACCTTCATTGAAGTTTTTAGATAGTCGGCTCAATAAATGAGGGGTATGGACACCCCTGCCGTAATCCGCCACTATGCCGCAGAAGGGTTATCGTGGATGGATGGTATTATCATTTTTACTGCCGCTTCATGTTTATTCCGTTTCAGTCAAGATGTTCAAGAACAGTATTTGTTCCCCGATAGCAAAACTAAGAGCCTGTGGGCTTCTTTCCTTATCGGTGCAGGGTTGCTAATGCTTCGTGGCAAAGACCTCAAGGCTATTGTTCAATGATTAAATACACCTTCGGACAATGAGAAGGTATGGTAGCGTATGCTGAATACATCAAGCGATTACACGCTGATGCTGATGCTATCTATGAAATAGCCGAAGAAGCCCGTTCCAAAGGCCATGACCCACGAATGTCTGTGGAGATTCCTAAAGCAAATGATTTAGCAGACAGAACGCAGAAGTTATTGGATTTCCTTCACCCAAGACAGACAGCCGACCAAATTAGGGAATTAACCAAAGAATACGATGGAAACCGTGAAAGAGTAGCCATTGAAATTGCTAAAATTGTCTGTGCTGAATCTTATCTCTATGGAGAAATCGTGGATTGTTCCGACTGTGGAGGGAGTGGAGAAATCAAGAAGGGAAATTGGGTGTCTGAATGCTACACTTGCGGAGGTTCGGGCAATTCTATGGGTTTCAAGGATGAAATCGGTGTTTCTGCATGGAGAGATACGCTATCGTTGTTCGCTGAAAAGAAGAAATCTCCCCTTTGGAAGTTAGGTGACGATACTCAATTCCTTGCCGAATTAGCAATTTATCACGGAGTTTGTGCGGGATTGGCGGTATTGACCGAAGGAATCCTTGTAGCACCCCTTGAAGGCGTTGTTTCGGCACGATTCCTAACGAATGAGGATGGAAGCCCTTCCCTCGCTATTTCCTTCGCAGGGCCAATTCGTTCTGCGGGTGGGACAGGTCAAGCACTTAGCGTATTGATTGCTGATATTCTGCGCCGTGATTTTGGATTGAAAAATCCGATTATGACCTTTGAAGAAGTCGAAAGATACAAAGAAGAAACGGGTGCGTATGCGAGAGGGCTACAACACCGACCTTCTAACCCCGAAATTGAAACCATTGTGAAATCATGTCCGATTTACATTGATGGTGAGGGTGTGGGTGGCGAAGTTACGGGTCAGCGTGATTTACCAAGAGTCAAGACCAACAAAGTGAGGGAAGGTATGCTTCTTGTTGTTTGTGAAGGATTGGTTCTCAAAGCACCCAAAATCTTGAAATATGTGGATGCTCTCGGTCTTGATGGGTGGGAATGGCTACGCCCCTTCGCTAAAGGTTCTGCTAAAGGGACAGATAACAAGGTCAAACCAAACAACAAGTTTATCTCCGATGTTCTCGCAGGTCGCCCTATCTTCTCCCTTCCTATGGAAACAGGAGGCTTCCGATTACGCTATGGTCGGTCAAGGTTAGCGGGATTGGCTACTACTTCATTACACCCTGCTACTATGACCGCACTTTCGGGCTTCGTGATTATTGGAACGCAGATGAAATATGAAAGACCCGGAAAAGGAACAGTTTCGACACCCTGCGACTCAATTGATGGCCCATATATTCAATTCAAAGATGGTTCGGCACGAACCATTGAGCATTTTGAGGATTTGGATTTACAATATCCTACCGACCCCGATTACAAGATTGAAAAGATTTGGGACTTAGGGGAAATCCTCGTTCCTGTGGGTGAGTTTTTAGAAAACAATCACATTCTCCTTGAAAGTCCGTATGTGAAAGAGTGGGCTGAACAAGTTTGCGAAGCAAAGGGGCTGAAATATCCCGAAACATTTGAGGAAGCGATGCAACAGGTGGAGTTAGGATTGCCCTTAGCACCCTGCTTTGTTCCATTCTTATCAGACATTGATGAAAACGACTTCAAGACCCTAATGAAAGGGCTGAATGAGAAAGGAGAGATTCTATCAGATGATGCCCGCACTATTTGTTATCGCTTGGCAGTTAATGTGGACTGTGGGAAAGAACAAGGAACATACAAGATTGCAGGGAAAAGAGCAGAAATCCTAAAACATTGGGTTAAAAGCGGAAATAATTCACCCGGTAGCGGAAGTTTGTTAGCGATTGATGCGTTAGGGTCATCATTGAAAAGTATCAATTTCAAACCAAGAGTTACTTACAGAATCGGTGCGAGAATGGGAAAACCCGAAGGGAGTAAATTAAGACAAATGAAACCTCCAATTCACACGATGTTTCCTGTGGGTCACAAAGTCGGCGCAAAGCGATTGGTTTCTGATGCCGCTAAACGAGAAGATGCTATGCAAATCGGAATTAGGGTTTGTCCCAAATGTAGTGATTTCACTACGAAAGGTTCTTGTTGTGGTGTGGAAACTGTATTTCACGGCAACGAGTGGGTTGGGAAAGACGATGATTTGTGGGAAGAAGTCGCCCCGAAACACCTGTGGGAAAAAGCCTTGAAACAAGTCCATGAGATTGAAAACCAAGAAGATGATGCCGTGTTTGGTCAAGCAAGCACCATCAAGAAGACAGGTTCTAATCCTCAAGTGAAAGGTGTAAAGGGAATGAATAGCAGGGAAAAGACGAGTGAGAATGTAATTAAGGGGATTCTAAGGCATAAAAACGATATTTCCACCTTCCGTGATGGCACGATTCGATTTGATATGGTGGATATTACTATGACGCACTTCAAACCTTCTGAAATTGGTATTACGGCTGAAAAAGCAAGGGAATTAGGCTATGATGTGCAAAATGATGACGATGTAGTGGAATTGAAGCCACAAGATGTGGTTATTCCGATGAATTGCACGGAGAGCCTGTTTAACACCACCAAATACATTGACGATTTATTGGTGACTCTCTATGGTATGGATAGGTATTACAATTGTGATACTTACGAAGATTTAGTGGGTCATTTGATTATGGGGATTGCCCCGCATACTTCGGGTGCGATTCTTGCCCGTATTATCGGCTTTGCCGACATTAAAGGGCATTATGGACACCCATTCTTCCATGCCGCTAAAAGACGCAATTGTGATGGTGATATTGATGCTATTTTGCTACTTCTTGATGGACTCATCAATTTCTCTCGTTCATTCTTGTCTGCCAATCGTGGAGGAATGATGGATGCACCCTTGATTTTGACGACTACGATTGTTCCTACGGAAATTGATAAAGAAGCCTTGAATGTTGATACCATGAACCGCTATCCTCTATCTTTCTATGAAGGAACGATGAAAAGACCGATTGCGAAAGAGGCTACCAAGTCACTTGGCGTGGAAACGGTGGAAACAAGGTTGGAAAACGGCATAAATGCCTTTGAAGGCTTCGGATATACCCACGAAACTACTGATGCTTGCCAATCACCCCGAAATAACCCTTACAACACCTTAGAATCAATGAAAGAGAAGACCATGCTACAATTTGAGTTAGGAAATGTAATTCGGGCGGTGGATAACGAGATTCAAGCAGGGAAATTGATTAACCGACACTTAATCCGTGATATGCGAGGTAATTTGAGAGCCTATGGACAACAAAAGACCCGTTGCACCAAATGTGGGGCTTCGTATAGGCGTGTTCCGATTGCGGGAAAATGTATCAATGTCTTGAAAAAGGATGCCGAAAACCCACTTACAGGTGAAGTGGAAGATTTGATTTGTAATCACAAACTGATTCTAACTGTGACTGAAGGTGCAGTAGCGAAATACGATGGGTTGATTGACCAAATTATTGAGAGATATGGATGCGATGATTATACCGACAATTTGTATCGCTTGGTTTCCTCTTGGGTGGCCGACACCTTTTCGACAGACGAGGAAACAGAACAAAGGCGATTGGACTACTTCTAAGAAGGGTTTTTATACCTGTTACAACAACGGGGAAATATGGAAGCACCACTTGTAGTTATGGATGATGAGTTTCTTGCTAACTTTAGCAAGGTCTATGCTGAAAAAATCACCCCTGCGATGAATGAGTTATTGAATGAGCAAATCCGCAAGGGAATGAAATACACTTACTATGCTTGTTGGGCTTCGGGAATGCTCGGTGTGGTCTTTACTATGCTAATCACAAATCTAATCATGGGGGCTTACTGATGGGTTCATCCAACAAAGCACCACGACATAAACTCGATTACACTTCGGACTATCCGAACAAAAAGGTCTATCCGAAGGATTGTGTTCCCATGAACCGACCTCATGGTTCGTGGACAAATGGTGTAAAAGCCTATGAAAGAGGCACAGGCGGCAGTAGTGATACATGGGTGGGATGGTTTCATCCACCACGACTACGAAATAAGGGTCACAAGAACCGCTACAAGAGCAATCTTCAAAAGCGTGGGCTAAATCTTCCTCAAGATGTGCAAGAGCAGTTGATTCACGATGCGGGTTATCCCGAAGTCCAAGAAGAAGAATAGGCTTTAGATAGCAAGCGAATGAATGTTCATTCATGTCCGACTTGATTTCAAGTGGCGATACCGCTACCGAAGCGAAAGAAGCCCCTGCTGATGTTACAGGTGGATTGAAATTCGCCGCATATTTGGTGGGTGGTTTGCTTGCACTCGTTGGAATCTCTTATTTCGATTTATTCGGTTTGACCAAGAAGGCCAAAAGCACCGAAAGTGAGCATAAAAAGGATGAGGAAACTCAAGCCGATTATGAGAAAGAATACCTCGATGAAGACATTTCAGAAGATGCCTTAGATGAGCATACGGTAGGTTTGACGGCTTAAAATCGCTTTTAGACCCGTTATTACCCCTGTATGACGGCCCTGATGCACTAATCCGCTTCTTCATTGATTTCGGGAAGTGAGGATTCCAAACCATCAATGATTCGCAAAACTTGTTGCATTCCTTCTTTACCTTGAACCTGCACTTGATTCACAAGGTTGAGTAGCAATAAAACATCTTGCATTTCTAAGGTCACAGTAACTTGGTCAGACATGAATAATCCATTGGAGTATTACCTGTCTAAATGTTCTCATCACTGAACCAATCCATAATCTCGCAAAGCGGAGTAAAGGAAGCCACACCATTGTTGTGTTGCGGCAATAGCGGCATCGTTAGCGTTACCTGCACCGGGGCCGGGAAGTGCCGAAGGGTCGGGAACGGTAGCATCTTGAGCAACAGGAGTTACACCAAAGAAACCGACCTCTCCACCTACTTCCGCAACCAAGACATTTCCACCGTTGGCGCACAAAGTCAGTTGTTGTCCGACTCTTGTTAAAGCGGCATTGTTGGTAGTCGAGTTATCGGCTAATTCAATTGAAGCGGTAGCATCTGTGGACAAAAACTTGGCGACAATGTTGGCCGTTCCCGAAGATACATGGAGAGTAGCCGTAGGGGTGGCTTCACCCACACCCATACGAGTGTTCCCATCATCAATGACGATAGAAGAATTAGCCCCGAATGCGCCACCATTGTTGAATTGAATCTGTGTATTTGAACCTGCGGGTGTTCCGCCTCCACCACTTCCATTTGCGGCGGCAGTAATTCGACCCTTAGCATCAACCGTAATGTCGGCATTGGTGTAAGAACCTGCACTCACGGTAGTATCAGCCAAAGCGGGTGCGGCATCGCTACGCATGAAAGTAACGGCTGTTCCATTGACGGCGGTGCTACCGACTTCTGCGGTTGGATTTGCACCTGTGGATTGTGTAATACTGCTTGCGATTTCGATACTCCCTGCCCCTTCGGTAATGGTAATTCCTGTGCCATCAGTCAAAGTAGCCAAAACGGGGTCTGAACCTGTTGAACCAATCAATAATTGCCCGTTAGTAGGTTGAGAAGTAGCGGTAATCGCCCCTGTTCCCGACCCAAGAAGAATACCGCCGTCTGTTAATGTGGTTGCGCCTGTTCCACCATTGGCTACGACTAATGTTCCACTAATCGTGATTGTTCCCGCACCTGTAATTGGGCCACCGCTTGTGGATAATCCCGTTGTCCCACCGCTAACTTGAACCGAAGTGACTGTTCCCGCACCGCCACCACCGCCGCCTGTGGAAATAGTAACATGACCTCCGCCATTATCAATCAATGTTCCATTGGAAACGGTAATTTTGGTAACACCGAAGACATCGGGGTTGCCATCACCTTCTGTGACCTCAAGACCCGCTTTTCCTGTGTTAGAACCTGTGTAGGTATTTCCCATTTAATCACCATCACGAAGTCACATTTTGGATTTGAACCTTATCTGTTTCCAAGAAGCCCATCTTCTGTTCACTCCAACCTGCGAAACAGGCTTCCATTTGCCCTGTTGTGATAGGTGCGCCTGTTTGGTTGATAACACGAAGAACAATTTGCTTTTCCACGAAAACGGGAACATCGAAATCCCACATATCACGCTTAGGAGTTACAGGCGACCATTGGAAATCAGCCCATTCCATCATTAGGCGACTATCCACCCATATTTGATAAGTGATACCTGCGGTGGCCGTAGGCACTTCTGCGTGACCGAAACAACCGATTTTGTAAAACTCTCCAATGGATGCGGGAACGAATGTCCCTGCGGTTGCGCCAATAGTAGTCCCTGCACCTCCCGGAATTGGGAAATCGGGAACGCTTGCATCAGAAGCGATATTAGCATTGATTGGTTCGGGGTTTCCGCTTAGTGGGTTGGAAGGAATTGAAGGTGGTGTAGCAGGTAAGGCTTGTGGAGTCGTGGAAGCATCCGTTCCTTCGGCTCTCGTTACATTGAGGACGCAAACATCGAAATAGTTGTTGTCGGGCAGGTTAATAACTGCGAAATCTGTAAGTTGTCTTTGAATTACATTGGCCGAAGTAGGTCGTGGAACTAAGAACCACGGATAAACCGATGTGAAAAGAGCCGTTTCCTGTGTGCCGAGAGATACAGGGGCTTGAGTTTTACGGTCAAACACTGTGGGGTCAATACCCTCACGCACCACTTCTGAATCCTGTGTTGCGCCGGGACGGTTTAACTTGGAATATGGGAGAGGTGTAGCCTCCACATTATCGCCCTGTTGTGAATACCCTGTTTGGAACGATTGATTGGTCTTGTTATACGGGTTCGTCATTTTACGGCGACTCGTATAGGGGTTAGACGAATTCGACATGATAATTCATTGTTGCTCTTGTTATCTAAAGGATGCCCGATAATTCAAATCCGAAAATCCGCCAAATATCTCCACCGGGTTACGGAAAGGCCAAAATAAGAAGGATAACTCCTAAAATGAGCAATAAAGGGGTCAAAGGTTCAGGCGGGTCGTCCCAATTTCGATGAACCATTACTCGCCACCTCCATATTTGGTATATCGTGCGACACCTTGTATTTTGTCTTCCTTTTCCTTCCTTTCACGCTCACTTTCCATGAGTTTAAGGTAGTGTTGGAAGGTATCAGTTTCCAATCCCTTCTGCTCAAGAAGCAATCTGCGGTAGTTTTCCACTGTTCCTACGGTTACAGGGATGCCTAACTGCACCAATTTCTGTGCCATCATCGCATCTGTCCCGTCATAAAGCGTATATTCGACATATACGGAGGCCATGATTGTGCTTGTCGGAATGATGTCCCAAGAGCCTGTGGCGGCGGAGTTTTGAATATCGTTGAATAAAGTGTAACGAACATCAACCGTTTGATGTGGTAAAACATAAACAGGAGGCCATAATTCGTAGTAGGGTTCATCCCTTGTCTGTGTCGGGTAAGGAGAGGCCGTTCCCGATACTCCCGATGCCCAAACATTTTGCGGGTCTTGATAATAATTGGTGGTATCAATAATGAGATTGACGAACATATTGGGTCGCCATTCGACTAATTGACGATTGGGTGCAACCCCTGTGGTGCGGAAGGAATTGGCTGAAATCCCTGCTTTAGAGGATATTTTCTCAATTACGACAAACTCGTTCTCTTTTACAAGCCCTGTCTGTCTTCCCTCTTGAACTGCCCCGAAGTCGCCATAGAAAATAGAATGGGACTCACCTGCTCTCGGATAATTGACTACACTTGAACCATCGCCTCCATCGCCGTATAATTCCCAAGTGTAAATCTGCTTTCTAATTGCCATGATTATACCTTCCTTCGGGCTTCTTCAATCTTGTCGGGTAGCGGGGCTAAACCTGCATAGAGATGAGTTCGGACAATATCTTGCTTGTATCGCCAAAGATTTTCAACAGTAAGAGGCCAACCTGCGTCTAATAATCGGCGGGCTACGATAGCATCTGCACCATCAATGAGCAAGTATTTGATAAAACACTTGTTAATCTGCCTTTCCGTTGCCGTTCCTACGATAGAGGGGACATCCACAGACGAAGTGACTTCCACACCCCATGTTTGGCCGGGTTCAATGATAATGGCAGGTTTGAGGCCATCCTTGTAATCATAATTCATCACATTCACAATTGACGCACCGACTGTATATCCCGCACCATTAGGGAAAGGAACGGACAAACCGCTTATTCCGCCGACTCTTGAGGGGACATTATCGGGGTCTTGGAAGTATTTCGTTGTTCCGACATAGATTTGAGCGTGTAATTCGGGCGGATAAACCGCTACGGCATCGAGAACAATGTATTGGTAGGCTTTCAGTTGGCCGGGAATATCAATGTTATTGCCAATATCGCCTATGAAAATATCAACGGGCTGATTGGCGGAAAATCCTACGGTATCAACATTTCCTGTCCAATTGATAGGATAGCCGTTGAGAAAAACTCTATCGCCCGCACTCTCAACGATATTACGCCACTCGTAGCACTGACGGCGAAGGCTCATAGTAATGAATTGTTGCCGTTGTTATCTAAATGTGTTCAAACGCCACGATAACCCGGAGGGGCTTTCTGAATAGCCAATTCTCCGATTAAGTCCACTACAACGGTTCTGTTGTTAGCGGAAGATGCAACACCCGTAATTGCTGAATTGGTAGTTACAGTCACGGATAGAGGCTGTTGGAATAGAACAAGAACAGGGGATGGGAACATTAGGATTGAACCGCCGTTGTTAATGTTGTTAGCAAGCCATGAAATATCAAAAGAGTTTGATGGAATGTTGTTTGCACCGACTTGAATAGAAACTGCGAAATCGTTAAAAGTAGTGGATGCTGTTCCTGTTGCACTGTCGAAAACACGGCAAGCGATACCGTAAATACGGACTTCTTCGTTGTTTGCTTGGTTGGTGTAAATTGAAACTACTTGACTTGTCCCTGCGGCGATGGTTGCGCCACCTGCACCTGTGTCTGCGTTCCAAGTGTAACGAGTGGTATAAATTTCAGGTTGAGGGTCTTGATTTGCCATTGTCGCACTTCCTGTATAGCAATCAATTGTCGGTCTTGTTATCTAAAGGTTCATGCACGGACGAATCCTCCGTAGCATCGCTACGCCTTCGGATAAGGGGGTGAATGACCAAATATGCGGCAAAAAGGATGACTACATCAAGAAGAATCGCAAATGGGCCGAGCCATTCAAGGTCTTTCATAATGAGGGGCGTTAATTCCAACGGATGAACGAGTCCGTATCGAATGTATAGCCATAGAACCCAAGTCCATGCAATCAAAGTGAGAATGCACAAACCGAGGGTGGAGTTTCTCATGTAAATAACTCTCCTTCGTCTGCCACTTCGGGTGCAGGTTCAACGCCCAATTCTTCAAGCGAAGGTGGAATCACATTTTCCTTATCAAGATAAGCACGGAAGAAGGCATAGGCTTTGGGAACAACATCTTCCAATTCTTCTTCAACATTTCTGCCCTTTTCTTCCGCTTCAGCCATTACAATATGACGCATTTGAGTGAATAAACGCACCGTTTTGTAAAAATCTTCGTTGAAAACACCTCGATAGACCTTTGCCATTTTATCGGCATTGAATTGAACAAGGATAGCCCCGACTACGGCACAGGCTGATACGGCGGCGGTGAAGCCGAGTAGCAACCATTCCAAATAAGCCGTTTGTGTAACAAAGAATGGAATGGATTGAATGACGACTATGATAATGAGGGATAGGGTCAATAATTGCTTACCTGTAAGGTAATCTTGATTGGCTATTTGGTCGTAAGCATCAGTCATTATTTACACTCTCCATCAGCAAATGTTTGTTAATTGTTTGACGGCATTCATAACCGTATGTCTTCATCTCCTGTATTACATTTTTCTTCCATTTTCCCGTCTTATCAATGAAAAACTTGTCGTCACGGAAGATGCCTTGATTGTGTAACATGGCAAAATCAGAATAAGTGTATAGATTCAACAATTCGCCTTCGTGTTCTAAGGTGGGGAAGACAATAGGCACGGTTTCAATATCCTCCAAAGGCTCGGCTTGGGGGTTGTTTAGCCTCTCTTCTAACGCCTCCCATTCCTGTTCCCACATCCTGTCCCAAAAATCCTTACTTGAATAGTATTCGGGGCCAAGTGAACGCCTTCGGTCATCCATAAAAGCGGTCTTTCGATGAAGAATATCTGCAATCTCTTCATCGTCCATAGAAATGAATATGTTCAATTGCTATCTATGCCTTCTGTTCAATACGCCCTACGACCCATCCCGAAAGAACGGAAGCAGTAAGAACAATCATACCCATTTTCATCAAAGATTTCCCTTTTGGCAGGGTAAAATTGGATAAACTGAACGGTAAGTTTTTGGTTTCTAAGATTCCATAATTGTAATGAATCAAGGCTTCGGTGAAAAAGACACCAAAAGTGACTCCCGATACAATCCAAAAATGTTTCGTATTAGTCATAACTCTCACCATTTAGAAAAATGTCGGAAAGAGCCACCACTACGACCACGACAGGAAGGGCTAAAAGAACCCAATCACTCCGAGTAAAAGTATGAGCAGGGAATCCATAATTTTGATAATTTTTGAATCCATTGATTAACATTGAGGAAAAGAACGCCATCGAACCTACGGCGGGAATAACCCATCCACGCCATGCTTGTCTTGCTTGTTCGTTAGCGGCTACTTTGGGGGCAATTGCCGCCTTTTCGATTTTATCTGCTTCGTCTGCGGAATCGGGCAACGGATTATTCCCCCTTTTTACTCATCCTACCGACTACAACCCCGATTAAGGCTATGCTTCCCACTGTAACAGCGATTTCTTGCCAATTGAAGGAAACTGATACGGCGGCTTCTTTGACTTCTTGTTCTGCACCGAAAAGGGATTTTAGTTTGTCGAAAAAGGATTTTTTGTCTTCGTGTTTAGAGATAGCCTCATTGGAAACCCAAATGGTATTGCCTTCTTTGCATCCGAATACATTTGACCATAGAGGGCTACAAGTGCGCTCTTGATACATTTCCCTTGCCTGTGCGCCGGGTGCTGAATCAAGGTATGCTAAGGCTTGTTCGCTACCTGCACCCGCAGGGTTCCATTTGATAAGTGAACCGCCGTCTAAACTGTAAGGAATACCCGCAGGGCCGTATGGTTGGTAGGCTTGTCCTTTGTTGTTCAAAGTAGTGACTTCGGGAACCCAAGCCATCCAAGGGCTTGAAGATTGCCCTTTAGAAACGGGGTCGCCACCCGCCGTATATCCAATGATTTCTTGACGAGTCGTAGTGCATCCGGGCGTTCCTGTGGTGCATCCTGTGGGTGTATTTACATTCACATAACACTTCTGCATTCCAAGTGCGCCGGGGTCACAGTCAATGTTATATCCACTCGACATAGAGGAAGTTTATCTTCCCTGCTATCTAAAATCATTCATTCGTAATCCCGAATGGCTACACCAACGGGGAATCGAGGAATCCCATCATCGGTTAATTCAAAGTAGCGCACCGTGAGAGTCGAACCAATGTGTTTCTGACCATTTTCAAACCACTCTTTCCGTTCTTCCCTTGTTCCTTTAGGCCGTGCCTTGAATATATCTCCATTATCCGTCATGCAATACCAAATAACTGTCCCTGCATCATTTCCTGTTCCTTCGGTGAATCCAACAATCTCAAATTCCTCATCGAAAAACTCTTTGAACTTCTGTAAATGCTTGGAACGCTTATCAATTCCATATTCACCCTTGCGATTTCGCACCATAATGCCCTCATATCCTTCTTTGACGAACTCATCGTGATACTGTTTCACTTCGGCAGGGTCGTTCAAGACAATGTTTTCTGTGAGAATAAGGTTCGGATGAGAACTCGGATTGTGGTTGAGATACTGCGCTAATTCCGTATATCTGTCTTCAAAGTCCTTATCGGGTGCATTTCCATCATAGAGGTCATACAATCGGTAAGAGATTTGCTTCAATTTATCTTCGTCACCTGCTTTGAGAGATTCCCTTCGCACCAATCCTACGACTTCTTGGAAGGTGAGCGTATCGGAATACAATTCTCCGTCAATAATGACTTCATCTCCTAATGGCAACCCTGCGATTTGTTGTCGCAAGTGATTAAGATGTGGGAAAGGCTTGTCCCTGCGTGATTTGAGATTAACTGAACCATCATCGTTAATGGAGGCTAAACATCGCACACCATCAAACTTTCTTTGACCGATAGCAGGGTATTGCACCGCACCGCCCCTCTTAGTGAAATTGACGGCAAGCATCGGGAGAAACTTCTTGTTATTTTTGGCCTCATCTATGGTATCATAATAGCCTTCATCTCGCTTTTTCTTCACTTTAGAGGCTAATTCAAAGTCGGCTTGGCCTTTAGCATCTCGACCCTGTTTTCCGCTTGTAAATACCTGTCCTTTGGTGGGGACTTGTCTGCCCCCGACCACACCTGCTTCGACTTTGAGGTGGTATTCCCCACCGCCTACATCTTCGACCCATGCCTTCCATTGGCGTAATTCACCGTTGGAGGCTGTTTTGTATAAAATCTCCATAATGCAAACTGCTTCTAACGACTATAAAAGCCTTCCGATTGGTTTCACAGACCGAATCTATCAAACCATTTGTTAATTCTATCCTTGCCAAGATAAGCGGAAAGGCCGATACCTGCTAAAGTCAAACCGATGACCATATTTTTCGTCTTACTATCTGCTTCCATGTGTTCGTTTGAAGGTTCGCTTCCTGTGGCTTCGGCAGGTTCGGGAGTGGAAGATGGGCCGCTTGGTGATGGACTACCTACGGTTTCACTTTGATATTCTAAATCTCGCAAATCTATTGATTCAGCCCAATTTCTAAAATCCTTTACCATTTCTTCATATTTTTGCCTTTGGTAATAGTCCACATTCGGTATAGAATCTTGTAATTTTCGCCTTTCTTTATCTCCAAAGTTCTCATAAAATCCACTTCTTTTCGCCTTCTTGATGAGTTTTTTCTTTTCGTTTTCTATCTTCTTAGAAAATGCCTTGAGTCCATCCCCTTCTGCGGAGAAATTAGCATTAGATGGTTCGTTAGAAGGCTCATAATCGTAATTGTGAGCGTCTGCAAGGGGCGCAGTAGTTTCATCCCACATCTGTCCTAATTCCTCTTGCATTTGGTCAAAAGGAACAAACTCGGAAGGAGTCATCTTTTGGAAATCTTCACCTTCTGCCGCCCTTCCATAATATCGCCCATCATCTCGCCACTTGTGCCACTCAATGTCCACATCACGGTCTTTTCCGCTATCGTCATTGTAAGTAAAAGTGCTTTCATACGGGCCTTCATCCCTGTCTTCGTCATCATCTTCAACAATGGTTTCTTCCACAAGTTCCTTTACAGTATATGTTTCATCTTCGGATAAATCACCATCCGTTCTCCAATTGTAGTCAGCCCAATTGTGGTCGTGGCGAATCCAAGCGTCAATCTGCCTCTTTGGAGTTTGTGTTCCAAAATCAACTTCACCCTCTCCTTCGGCTCTCCATTCGGCATTTTCGCCATCCCAATAATCTAATTCGCCTTCATCTTCTGCGGCCAACATTGAACCAATAGCCAAAGCACCCAATCCGACAGCACCAACCGTAGCGATTGTGCCTAAATCAACACTTCCTTCTTCGTCATCTTTGACTTCTTCCTTCTCTTCTTCCTTAACAGGGCGAGTGACCTTTGCTTGAACGGCCTCATAGAAATGGTCGTCACAATCGGAGGCTTTTTCTTCATTTTCCTCGTCTGCGCCCTCATCTTCGTCTTTAGTGTCTGCTGTTTCTTCGACATCTGTTAATTCTAACTTGTCGCCTTCTTGTAAAACGACAGTAAATTCTTGAGTTTTCGGTTCTTCGGGTTCTTCCTCTTCGTCATCTTTACCAAATCCTAAGAATGATTCTTTGACTTCGGGGACTACGGCATCAACATCTATGATAAAATTACCATCAGCCCCACCATACTTTTCATAATCTTCTTCGTCTAAATCTAATTCGTAATCCTCATCGTTAATTCTTTCAGCGACTTCCTCATCCATCTCATCTCTAAAGTCCTCAATAATCTTCTTTTCCTTTTCCTCACTAATGTCTAAGTCCACGCCATCCTCATCCCACATATCAACATCGGGATATAATTTCAATTCTATGTCCGAATCAATCTCGGCAGAAAAATTCTCATTTGACGGCTCTTGTGGGAAGGGTTTCTCGGAAGGTGCAGGGGGTTCAACATCTGCGGGGGAAGGGCTACCTACGGTATCAGCATCGTAAGTCCCGCCAAGTGCTTTAGCCATCTCTTTAGGACTAATTCCCGAAGTCCCTGTGTGAATCTCGGTAGGTGTGACCCCTCTTTTATCTTCGTAACCGACCACATGGATATAGCCCACAGGATTACCTTCTTTATCATCACCTAAAATGATAGCGGATTCCGCCTCTTTAGCATCAAACCCATAGACATTCTCAAAATCTTCTCTTGTAACCATTTTCGGGAGAGATACACACAAGCCCTTTTCGTCATCCATGCACTCGCCCTTAATCTGATAGCGAATACTGCCTTTAGGATTGATAGCCTTTCCACTTTTCACCGTAGCCTCACGATGCGCTTTGAGTTTAGGAAAGTAACCTGTGAATGTGGCCTTAGTCATGGATAATCATTAACTCCGCCACTATCTAATCCTTTACATGAACAAATGTTCATGGATTATGAACAAATCACCAAGGCATTCCGCTATCTTTGGGTCGGTATAGGACTCCTTCTTGGCCGAATGCGCTTACACCCATGCCGAGAGATGGCCCATGAAAGTAAGAATCTTCTGCACTCAAATAATCGTATTGGTAATCATTTTCGGCTTCGGCCTGTTCTTCGGCCTCTTTTTCTTCGTTTTCGGCCTCCATAGCCTCTATTTCCTCTTGTTGTTCCTCGATAATGGTTTGGGAGTCGTCAAGAAGTTTCTCATAGCGTTCCTCTTGCGTTTGAGCCTCCATACCCCTTCTAAGACCACCAACGGCCATACCGAGCGAAAGACCGCCTAAAATCGCAAGAGCCGTGAAGCCTGTGCCTTGAAAAGTGGGAGAACCCTTATTGACGAAGTTATCGTAGCCGAGAAATCCGAAGATTCCAACTGCCGCCGAAAGACCGAGCAAAGTCGCAGGGTTTTTCACTTCTTCTCCGAGAGGGGTTGGGACAGGTTCTTCGTCTTCATCCATTTCCCCTGCGAGAACCTTATCACGCAATTCACGGAAGTCAAGAACGGCACTCATGGGTGTATTTGGTCGTTCCCGTTATCTAAAGACACCGACAGACCTAAACCTGCGCTTGATATTCGCTAAATGCTTCCATGAGGGTCGCTACTTCGGCATCGTGGCGTGTAGTAGCCTGTGCGATTTGGCGAGCCAATTGAGCGCATCGGTGAGCGTGGTTGGAACGGTATGATTCCAATTCCTTTCGATAGGCTTCGTATAGCACCTGTTGAACCTCATCTGTAATGGTGAAAGCCGTTAGGGGGATTACACCGTGCAAATGGTGAGGGTATAGGTGTGTAGTCACATCTTCTTTTCGCTCATAGTCATGGTATGTGTATTCAAGGGTGTTATGTGGTGTGCCACATTGGGACAAATCAATAGGAAGCGTAGCGATACCTGCAATATGACCGAGAATAGCCGTTCCCACATCAACCGTAGCAGGGTCGTCAAGGAGTCCTTGAATTACTCCACTCATACCCTTCTCCATACTCTTGTCTGTCTTGTCTTGAAGTGCTTGTCGTGCATCCTTTTTGGACTTGAGAACAGGCTGAATATCCTCAAGGAATTGCACAATGTCTGCCTTGATTCCATCCATCATTGTGAGCATATCTGCGAAAGCGGGTATGTGTTGTCCAAAGAGTCCCACAGGAGGGGCGAAAACCGTAGTGTTTTTCTTGGTCACTTGGTCGTATTCATCCTTGAACCAACAGTCCTCACTTCGGTTCTTAGAAGTCCACGAATGACCGATAGAACGGATATGCGGATTGTCGAGCAAGAATTGATGGTTCTTAGAAATCATCAAAGCCAAGATAGGCTGATTCTTGATAAGGTTCACCATGAATCCCTCCATAATATCGGCAGGGATTTGTGGGTATATGTGAGCGTTATTCTGCCCATAGCCTCCACGAAGCATATAGTATGAGTTTTGTCGCCAAATATGACCCCAATTGCCTGTTTGAATGTTCACCCAATTCTGAATCTGTTCATCGGTGGTTTCGGGGTTAATAATGTGGTGATTGAGATTGGCTTGCACAATACGGTTATTGTAAGGATAGGTATTGCAGGTTGGGAAATACTTCGTATTAACTGCTTCTGCCACCTTCGACATTTCTTGAAGTAGTGCATTGTAAATGCCCATGTAAGTTTGGTCGCTATGTCCATCAAAATGAAGATTACCATAATAGGGGTGTTGAGTAGCATTAGCCTTCGCATAATCACGCATTTCAGTGAGTTTCTCACGCATCAAGGAATCCAAACCGTGATTCTGCATTTCAACATGGATTAGGTGTGGAATCAAATGTCCATAAACTTGACTCATTACTTGATAGTAATTGCCAATTTGGTGCAGTTGATTATTCATGTTGTTGATGTTGTTTTGGAAATCCTGTGCGCTCTCCCCTGCATGGGTGATTTGATATTCGCAAGCCTCTCTAAGAGGTTCTCTAATTGCCATATCATTATGTCGGTATCGAACCCAATGAAGGGCATCGGTAGCCTGATTCGTGTTGCTAAAATCTAACTTGTCGTAGCGGATTGCTCTTGTCGCCATGTTTTTCCCGTCTGCTAAACGGGTTAATAAAGGTTGTTATCACGGCATTTGTTGAAAAAGTCGAAAATGTGATACTGCATCCAAATCCACTTAGGCTTGTGAAAGTAAAACGGACTAACTGCCATTATACTATGCGTATATGTGACGGGTAAATAAGCCCATCACTCGTTGCCTACTGCGCTACCCGAATAGTTTTGTCCGAAAGCCGCATTGGTGTAAGCCGCCGCATTCATCCATGATGCACCGTCAATCAACATTTCAAGATTGTTTTGTGCCGCCATTGGGTATGCAGTTTGTCCCACATATTGTCCCGAACCCGATACAGGTTCAGCAAGTGGTGTGATAACAGGCATGGAAGTGCCTCCCGAATTGATAGGGATTTGATAAACACGGTTTGTGCCAATAACGACATCGCCTCTCTCATTTACACCTGCGCTACCGTTTGCACCCTGCGCTTCCTTAGTTTCCTTACGGGTAAAGAATGCTTCTTTTGCACCGACAAGGAATGCTTTTGACTTATCCACGACAGGTTGTAATTCCTCATCAAAGACATATAGCACTAAAGCCGTTATCCCTGCGCCCCAAAGAAAAGTTTTCCATTCCATTTATATCACTCACTCGGTTGTATCGTTTCCACCCATTAGTGTTCCCAATAGACCCATCGCAAGAGCCGCCGAAACACCAAGAAGGATTCCTCCCGCACCTAATCCGTAACCTATCTTGACGGCAGGGAAGAATGGCTTATCACCAAGAACGCCTTCTTCGGCCTCGTATTCTGCACCGTAGTTTTGGGTTGGTTGGAAAGAGGTTCTATCAACTTCAACGGATTCCAAAGGTGTGTAACCATCCATGCTTAGAGAACCGTCTTGAAGATAACCTGCGGTGTCTGCACCCTTTCGCATGAATCGTCCGTTCTTGTCGTTACGAACATAAACTCGACCATCGAAGCGACCATCCTTTGAGCGACCACTTTCAACAGCATTGTAAGTCATTGTTCCGACATCGTGATACTTGCGACCATCCTTCTTGTCCATAGCGTCTGCTTCATCACGGCGTTTCTCATAATCTTGTTGGTGTTCATCTTTTCCACCATGTCGCATAGCAAGGGATTCATCCTGTCGTGTATCGTAGCCATCGTAGTCATGCACAAGACCTTCGCCTTCTGCACCATAATTTGCTACGGCACTACGAACCTTCTTTGCTACTGCGGGCCACTTCATCTTAGACCACTTAGGACTTTCATTAGGCATTTGCTTTGCCAATCTGTCGGCATAGACAACAGCCAATCTTCGGCGGTTTGCGGTATTCAATGGGAACTTCTTTGCCTTCTTGAATACGAAGTCGCCTCTTGGTGTGCCTTCAGCCAACCATTCTGCATTCATGTATTCGTTAGATGGGTGACTACCTGTTGCATCAGCAGGTTCGGGAACATCGGATGGGCCTTCGGGTTCGGGGCCTTCGTAATTTTCGGAGAACCATTGAGTTACACCATGACCAAGAGGTGCTTCAACGACTACGGAATCCACACCGCTAAATCCTTCAAGGGAAACTCCTTCTTCAACAGTAATGTTGGTAGTGGATTCATCAAGTAGTGCGCCTTCAACGCCTTCCATAGCGAAAGAAGTTTCTGCGCTTCCGAAGTATTGATTTACTCCGTGACCAATTGGTGCGCCTTCTTCAAGGGAGTCAAGAGGTGCATATCCGTCAAGGGAAGTGCCTTCAGCCACAGCGATTGGCTCGTTAGCAGGTTCAACGGATGCTTCAACATCAGCGACACTTACGCCATCGCCTTCTGCGGAAAAGTTAGCATTTGTTGGCTCGTCAAAGTCGGAAGATGATACCATGTCGGGTTCATCAGAAGGTGCGTATGTTGCAGTTTCACCTTCTGCTTCCTTAACATCGTATGAGCCGCATTCGGCACACATCATTCTCTTCTTGCCGTGTTCTGCACCGTAATTAGCCATTGGCTGATTTGAGGTCAAATCAACCGTAGCCGAATCAATCGGGCGGTAGCCGTCAAGGGTTTCGTCTGTTCCTACCATAGCCTCACTTGGGTTATAGTA
>Ga0209977_10000301_pt1 | contig 19535 bp, 21 predicted proteins | sample SumtaG_2_FD_183113 | JGI IMG/M metagenome (GOLD analysis project Ga0209977, IMG submission 183113) | Deep subsurface microbial communities from Indian Ocean to uncover new lineages of life (NeLLi) - Sumatra_00607 metaG (SPAdes) (version 2) | ecosystem: Environmental > Aquatic > Marine > Oceanic...
TAGCGATTCTTAATCACCCTATGAGCAATACCTACAAAGTTTCTAACACTTTCTTGGTGGTGAGGCCAACTTCAGCCGGGTTGGGGGCTATAGTGGCCCCAGCCTGTGACAGCGCCTTTATCTTCTCTGAAGCCCTGCCAGCACTGCCGGTAATGATAGCTCCAGCATGTCCCATTCTTTTCCCCGGCGGAGCAGTACTACCGGCGATAAAAACGACCACAGGTTTAGTCATCTTGTGACTGATAAATTCAGCAGCTTCTTGCTCCATAGTGCCACCAATTTCACCAATAAGAATCACAGCCCTGGTATCCTGGTCTTCTTCAAATAATTCTAAGATATCAACAAAGGTGCTGCCGGGCAGGGCATCACCGCCGATGCCGACACAGGTGGATTGCCCGATTCCCAGGCTGGTGAGCTGGGATACGACCTCATAAGTCAGGGTGCCGCTGCGGGAGATTACGCCCACATTGCCGGGAAGATGAATCTCCCCCACCATAATCCCAGCCTTACATTTACCCGGGGACATGACTCCTGGGCAATTAGGACCGATGAGCCGGGTTGATTTACCTTTGAGATAGCGGTGCACTTTCACCGTGTCTAATACCGGTATGCCCTCGGTTATGCACACAACCAAGGGCATGCCAGTGCCAATCGCCTCCAGGATGCCATCTGCGGCAAAGGCGGGAGGCACAAACATGAGACTGGCATTGGCTCCGGTTTCAGCCACGGCTTTCTCTACAGTATTGAAAACGGGTACGCCCAGGTGTTGACTGCCCCCTTTGCCAGGCGTAACTCCGGCCACTACCCTGGTGCCATATTCTATACAGCGCTGGGCATGAAAGCTACCTTCGCTGCCAGTAATACCCTGAACTAAAAGCCTGGTATTTTCATCAACGAGGATGCTCATTTCGTTACTCCTTTTGCTGCCTTGACTACCTTATTAGCGACATCATAGAAATCTTCAGCCTGGATGAAACTTATCCCTGACTCAGCCAGGATACGTTGACCTTCTTCCAAGTTTGTTCCTGCCAGTCTAATGACTACAGGGAAGGGAATATTCATTTGCTGATAAGCTTCAACTATCCCTTTGGCGATGACATCTACCCTGGCCATACCTCCAAATATATTCACCAGGACGGCCTTAATTCCGGGGTCAGCAATAAACATCTTGAACGAGTTAACCACCCTCTCAGTGTTATTAAGTGTGCCGATGTCTAGGAAATTTGCTGCTCTACCGCCACAATATTGAATAAGGTCGTTGACTGCCATGGCTAACCCGGCGCCATTGACCATGCAGCCGATATCGCCATCCATCTTGACATAATTGTTAATTCCCCAGTCACGAGCCTGGATTTCCAGAGGCTCCTCCTGCTCCTTATCTTGAAGTTCCTGGATATCTTTGTGTCGGTACAGGGCATTGTCGTCAAAATTAAGTTTAGCGTCTAGAGCCAGCAGCTTTTCGTCAGCAGTAACAACCAAAGGGTTTATCTCGGCCAAGGAGCAATCCTTGTCTATAAATAGCTTATAGAGGTTTGTCATTAACCGTGTGGCCTCATCTACCTGTCCTCCGTCCAAATTCATCCCATAAGCCAGTTTGCGACCCTGGAACGGTTGAAAGCCAATAGCAGGGTCGATATCACTCCTGAATATTTTCTCAGGAGTTGACTGGGCCACCTCTTCGATTTCCATGCCTCCGGCTCCACTGGACATCATCACTGGCAAGTGGCTTGTCCCATCAATGAGGATGCTGAGGTAGAGCTCCCTTGCCACGTCGCTTGCCTCTTCTACCAGGACTTTGCTTGCCGGCACTCCTTCCGGTCCCGTCTGATGGGTCACCAGTCTGGTTCCAATCAATTGACTCGTCGCCTTCTCTGCTTCTTCTGGGCTATCAACTATCTTTATGCCACCCACCTTGCCTCTTCCCCCAGCATAGACCTGAGCTTTGATTACCACCTTGCCACCAATCTCAGCAGCTATCTCTCTAGCCTCGACCGGGGTGGAAGCCACCTTGCCTCGGGGAACAGGAATACCATATTGAGCCATAAGTGCCTTAGCCTGATACTCGTGGATTTTCAAATTTCCTCCTTGCTTCCCTCAAGCGGAGGGGGTGGGATTCGAACCCACGTTCGCCAAAAAGGCGAAAGCGGTTTTCAAGACCGCCACCATAAGCCACTCGGTCACCCCTCCTGGCTTCAAATTCTACTTCAAAACGACCTCTTCAGGCAATCTTGCCAACCTTTTGCTGGCACCGCTACCAGACTTTACCCCGACATGGATAATATGTGAGCAGGCGGAGCAAAGCGTCACGGATGCCCAGAGGGAACACGGTATGAAGGCGCTTCTTTACGATAAGACACGCTCTGAAAGTCTTGAAAATACAGGTGTTTTGCCTGGAGAGTGAATTTTTTATATATTTATTTTGCCTTAACCTTCAGGAATTTTCTTATCGCATTGGCCAGTTCTTTCTTTTCAGCTTTTATTTTTACACCTCCTGATAAATCTGTCTCGGTATACTTTCACATTTCTTCTAGCTTCTGTCTTTTAGAGAATCTAGAGGTGGGCTATAATAGTGCTACTGAAATCATGAAGGCTTATATGGTAAGCTTCAGATTGCACAGTAGATATGGGAAGCTGGTTTCGGATGTTTACTAAGGACAGGCCTTGCCCAGCTGAATTAAGTAGGAGGATATGATTTCATTCCTTGACCTACTGACGAAAGTGATTAGGAAATAGAAATCGGTTATTATCCTCAGGGAGGAGGGGAAAATGGTAAAGGTTATCGAAGGTTATGAACTGAAGAAGGGTGCGGATATACAATCTCTATTTCTAAAACTCAGGTCATATGCCATGACATTTCCAGGTTTCATTAGTGTTGAGCATATCAGAAGCGTGAAAGGCACTCCTATCGCCGCTCTGTTATATAATTGGGATAGGGTTGAGAATTGGGAGGCATGGGAGAGTGCAAAGCTTAGACAACAGATACTACAAGAGGCAGAAGCATTCTTGGTATCAAAGCCGAGGATAACAATATACACGGTAATGCCTACATCAGCCTGGACATATACTGGAGACAAATCATAGTTTAGGCAATTGGAAATCTATAATAGCAAAGATTCTATCCCTCGTAGTGGAGGTGTCAAGTTTAAGTAGATTCAAAGCCTGACTGGGCTTTTAAGGTCTGTGCCTTTTTAGGGCTAGCTTGACAAAAGAGCATTAACAGGCACGGGTCAAGGCAAGGTTAAGGAAGTGTTAGGCGTCCTCCGCTTTGACATGTGGGAAGACAACTCGGAAAGGAACCACCTTTTTGCGTAGTGATTGATATAGAGATATGGCTTCATTTGTGTCCATAGGGGTGATTTTGTTAATTTCGCCCGGCAATAGCGTTTGATATTGGGCAAAGAAATTACCATTTGGCGTTCTGAATAAGAATGTATTACGGCCACCTTGCTCAAAGTTATAGCCGTTCCAGTATGCGTCATGGGCTATTAGCGTGGCTGTGTCTGTGCGGTATCGCTTACCTGCAACAACCCAGATCATATTTTGTGTTTGCATCGGTTCACCTCCACTTATACTTTTGGCCCAGGCTATGTCGGCGGTGCTAGGGTCTTGGCATTATCCCTTTATATTATACCTCAAAAATGCGCTTTGTTGTTGTGCCACAACTCGCCTTCACCCCGTAGCTTCGATTCCAGAATTTGACCTTTATTCTAGTTGACTATAAAATAGACTCGGGTGAGTAAACCGGGTGACCGCCCTGGATTTAATCTGCCAGGGAGGAAAGTCCGAGCTCCACCGAGCAGGGTGCTGGGTAACACCCAGGAGGGGTGACCCTACGGAAAGTGCCACAGAAACACACCGCCAGCGGCTGGCTTAGCCAGTGCGGGTAAGGGTGAAATGGTGAGGTAAGAGCTCACCAGCAACCAGGAGACTGGTTGGCTGGGCAAACCCCACCCGGAGCAAGACCGAATAAGAGGGCTCAACTACTCCAAAGTCTCAAGGCTCTGGGGTAAGTTTAAGGTGCTCGGCCGAAACCCTCGGGTTGGTCGCTTGACCCTGATGGCAACATCAGGGCTAGATGGATGGTCACCACTCCATGTGGAGTACAGAACTCGGCTTACAGGTTTACTCGCCCAAAAATATTTTTCAGGGGCTTATATGCGGCAAAGGACAGGGGTGAGGCTCAAGCCTTGACCAAGGGGTTATCCAAGGTAAAAACAAGGGAGAGGATGGCATCGCAGCAGCCATAAACAAGCTTGTTAAACCAAGGTTCCGGGCATAAAATAATAATGTATGGATGACATATCCCCTCAGCTTCGTGATTTCGTTCTCTTTTGTGCCCAGAGGCGGAGCCCGGAGTGGCCGGCTATTTATGATGAAATGACCAGGGTAGCCGGAAGGAAATTATTCCAGGGATTAGGCTACAAAGACCTTAAGCAACTAGGGTTATCCTTCTCCCTATCTGGTATGGACAAAACCATCCAATTGGTGAAACAAGTTACCTCCCAAAACCATCAGTAAGAAGCATTTTGCAGTCTTCCATCCAAGATGATAGCATTTTTAACTGACTGGCTTAAGATTGCCTGCCGCTGGCAACTGATACCAAGGACTGATGCAGTTCAAGGAGGCTTGTTATGCGGATAGCTGTGCTTGCCGATACCCATGTACACATGCTTGAATACCTCCCTAAGAAGATAATTGATGCCATCGCCACGGCGGATTTGATAATCCACGCTGGAGACTTCACCGATGTACAGGTGCTCAAGGAATTGAAACGGTTAAGGGAGGTAAAAGCAGTCCAGGGTAATATGGATTCGATGGAGCTAAAGACTGTACTCCCGGTCAAGGAAATAGTTGAAATAGAAAATAAACGAATTGGCATAACTCATGGTTCAGGCAGTCCTTGGGGAATAGAAGGGAGGGTAAGGAAAATGTTTGAGTCGGACCGGATTGACATTATTGTCTATGGCCATTCTCACCGATCCCAAAACAAGGTCATCGATGATATTCTCTTTTTCAATCCCGGCAAGGCCACAGACTCTTTTGGCATCCTCACGATCGATGGAGAGGCCAAAGGAGAAATAATCAGTTCTAGATAATGATTGTTTACCGTTTTATCACGATGGAGCCGTAGCCGACCACTCGGGAGAAATCGCCACTAGTATCTCCGCTTGTGGCATATTTCAATAAACTTGCTTTTTTGGCTTTCATTTCTTTGGCTGCGACAATAGCTGAAGCAACCGGACCATACCCGCACATAGTACAATTAAGGCTCTCACAGCGCTCGTATAGCTCTTCCTCATCAAGGGCGACTATGGCCTCAATTATGGATTCATCCTTTTCCATGGCTACAGAGTGAGGCTCATAATGTGTAAAATCGCTGCTGGCGATAATTATTAAGTTATCGCCAGCCTGGGAAATAGCTTTCCCCACCGTCTGAGCTGTTTCTATATCTTGAGCCAGCATAGTTATGGGCACAATTTTTACCTTCTTATAGAGGTGTTGGAGCCAGGGTAATTGCACTTCAACACTGTGCTCATGTATATGAGCAGCCTCGTCTGCTTTGATTACCTCCCCCAAAAGTCTTTGGGCAAGCTCTTTGTTTATTTCCACCTCACCCAAGGGCGTGTTCCAGCCAGCTCCTGTCCATAGAGAAACAGGATACCCGTACCCGGTGTGGTTAGGACCAAGTATCACTGCGGTATCGAATATTCCATCGTCGGCAAGCTCCTTATAGGCATGAGCTGCTACTGGCCCCGAGTAATAATAGCCGGCATGTGGGGCAACGATAGCCACAATCTCCCTCAGCCCTTTGCTATTCACCCGAGGTATAGCTCCCGGTCCAAGCTCATGTTTGTAGCACCATTCAATTTGTTCTTCTAATTCTTTGGCAGTGCCGGCATAAAACATACCGGAAACAGCGGGTCTTCTTATCTTCATGAGACACCCCCGCAAGGCAAGATTACTCCTTAGGCTCTCTTTTTGTCCTTTTCCTGGTCTTTTTCTCGACCTTCTCAGCCTCTCCCTCGGTCTTTTCTTTGCTCTCCTCTGCGAGCTTCTCTATCTCCAGCCTGGCTTGGTCACGGTACCAGCGGTGTATCTCGTCCAGAGCTGGGGGGAAGATACTGAACACCTCCATATCACTAGGAAATTGCACTGAGTGTCCCTCTCGAATGAATAAAAGCCCGGCCTCATCGTCTTTAAGCGTCTCGCTTATCTTTTTAGCCATAAATTCATTTCTCCGCTTTGTCGCCTCAGCATAAAATTCAGAAACTTTACTTGCCACCTTATCGCTTATAAAGCCAAGCATCAGGCATCTCTGCCAGTCCATGACCTCTTCAAATAATTCCCTTTCTTCAACTGCTTCAAAGATAGCACCATTAGCGCACTGAGTTTTAGCAATTTGATAACTACTTGGGTTCAGCCTCTCCGTAGTTTTCATACCATCCTCACCAGATTGAAAGATTGATTCGTGGTAAACCCGATTTACCCTCCCGATCTTCGACGCTAAATTGGTTAGCTGTTCTGCTACCTGTTGCCAATAACGGCTACATTTTTCTTTATATTCATCAAGGGCTTCCTCGCCGGAATATACAAGTGGGACTAGGTAAAGCTTCTTTCCATGTTTGAAGCGCTCAGCTTCAGGCCTCTCTATTTTGCCTAATTGCTCTGGCATGGCTGTTTAGCTCCCAACAATAAGTCTCCCAAAGCCTCAGTGCACTTTATATCGAAATGGATTTGAGTAGCAAAGAGCAAAAGCAAACTTTTCATGGACGCTACTCATCAGGCTCTCCTTCTTTTCCCCAGTTCTGCATCATCCTCTTGACTCGCTGGGCAAGTTTGGGATCCTCCTTGAGACGCTGAGTAAATACAGGGCAGCTCTGAAGAATCATCTCCTGACTCATAGAGGCCATACTTTCCATAATCTGGTCTAGTTCGTTTTTGGCTTGTTCAGGTAGATTTGTCCCCTGCATCGTTATCCTGAACTGTGCGATATCCTCAATGCTAACCTGAACCGGAGTTAGGCAGTTTTTATACCAGGGACATTCCTTACATCTGATAAGTGCCGTGACTTCATCTAAAATATCACCCATTTTGGTACTCCTGGTTAATGTAATTTTAACACTTTTCCTTGAGATAAAGGAAATTAAATTCCTTGGGACTGGTTATTAATCACCGCGTGTCGTTTTGGGGCATACCGAGCATAAGCGAGGGAACTTGCGAAAGCAATCTCTTGGACAAATATGAGATTGCCGCGCTTTGCTCGCAATGACATTAGGGGAGGGGGCTTGGAATGACAAAAAGTACGTAGGGTCGAGGCTTGTCCCTGACCTCACTCCTGTTTTACTAATTGATTCCTTGTGTTATAATGAATCAGCGCCAGTGACAGCAGGTACCCCGAGGGTTTAAATAACTTGCCTGCCGAGGCTTAAGTTAACCCTGTGTTCACTGGCACAGGGATTTTTATTATAGACTTCCTCTCCCATGACGGGAGGGAATTAAAAAGAGGGTAGATATGTTAAGAGAAAAGAAGGTACAGATAGTAAGCAATCTAGCCGATGATTTGTCGCGGAGCAATATCATTATCGCTACTAATTATCAGGGCCTGCTTGCTAAACAAATGGCTGAGTTGCGTAACGCTCTGGCAAAAGCAGGTGTCGAGTATCATGTGGTCAAGAACACTCTGGTCTATCGTGCCGCTGACCAGGCAGGTAAGCCACAACTGAGGGATATAATTGAGGGTCCTGTAGCCCTGGCCTTCGGCTACGATGACATAATTAATACAGCTAAAGCTCTTAACCAATACATCAAATCTGCGGCATTGTCTTTACAAATTAGAGGAGGATTGTTAGGGGACCGAATCTTGCTTCCAGAGGAAGTGGTGACCCTGGCTAATTTGCCGACTAGAGAAGTCCTGATCTCCCAATTGATTAGACAATTACAAGCCCCCGTAGGAACTTTACATAATATTCTTAACCTTCCCTTGCAGGGGCTATTGAACGTGTTACAAAACAGGGCTCAAACCATTAGTGCATAACAAAGGAGGGAATCATGTCAGCAGAAGAATCAAAGAAAGAAGTTAAGGAAGGGGAGGTAAAGAAAGTTTCAAGGGCTAAGAAAGAAGTTAAAGAAGAGCAGGTAAAGGAAGCTCCAACAGCACAAAAGGAAGTTACGGAAGTGGAGGCAGAGGAAGCTCCAAAGGAAAGCAAAGAAGTTAAGGAAGGTGAGGTGAAGGAAGCTCCAGCGGCACATAAGGAAGTCAAGGAAGAGCAGGTAAAGGAAGCTCCAAGGGCTAAGAAAGAGGCCAAGGGTTTGACCAAGGAAGAAATTATCGCTGCCATTAAGACTATGACAGTGCTGGATCTGGCTGATTTGGTCAAGACCCTGGAAAATGAATTCGGGGTTAGCGCTGCCCCTGTAGCAGTAGCAGCGCCGGCAGCTGCTCCTAGCGGGCAAGCAGAAGCTCCCTCGGAGGAAGAGAAGACAGAATTCACCGTCACCTTAAAGAGCTTTGGCGAGAAGAAAATCGAAGTTATCAAGGCAGTGCGTGAGGTAACCACTCTGGGACTAAAACAAGCTAAGGATTTGGTAGAAGCTGCTCCACAGGTAGTCAAAGAAGGCGTCCCCAAGGAAGAGGCCGAAACAACAAAACAGAAATTAGAAGCTGCTGGAGCAACTGTAGAGGTTAAGTAGAGTCATCTAAAAATTTCCGAATTCTTGAGGGGGGAGGTTGAGTAAAATGTCTCTGGCTAGTTACCAAATTATCTTAGTGATGGGAGGATGTTTCCTCCTTCTGGGTATTATTTTTATTCTCTGGAACAAGAGGGAAAAGAACAAATACTACAATTCTATTTTGTTAACCCGAAGAGATATTAAGGAGACGATAACCCATGAACATGAGCGTTTCTGGCTACAAGCCTGGCAAATAGGAGGCAGGATTTCCCTTGTGGTAGGCATTGTACTGCTGATTATTGGCAGCATTCTATGGTTTACTTCGCCTTAAGCTTCTTTTGAGCATTGGAGAGCAGAGAGGGGACTCTCAAGAGGGCGGTTCTTTTCGGGTTTAAATATTTCACAAGACTAGACTAAAAGGAAATGATTCCTTCACGCCTCAGGGTTTGGTGCTGAAGCATTCTGCCCCTGGCCTGACATTTATAATAAACTGGTTTTACGCTTAAATTATTTCCTTGTGCCGGTACTGTAGAGCTTCAGCCATATGGTGTGTTTTGATGATGTCGCTATGCTCTAAGTCGGCGATGGTGCGGGAAAGCTTAAGGATGCGATGGAAGGCACGACCGGTGAGATGAAGCTGCTTCATGGCGGCGCGGAGCAGGCTCTGAGCTGCCGGCTCCACTGTGCAGAATTCCTTCACCTCTTTGGGCGTCATATCGGCATTGCACCTCAGCTTTGTCCCTTGAAAACGCCCAAGCTGTATTTCATGTGCTGCCTTGACCCTGGCCCTGACTTTATCCGAGCTTTCCCCGGGCTTATCTTCAGTGAGTTTTTCATAATTAATATGGGGAACATCAACAAAGATATCAATGCGGTCCAATAATGGTCCGCTTATCCTTTTATGATAGCGAGAGATTTCCCCTGACGAGCATTTACATTCCTTAAACGGGTCGCCATAATACCCACAGGGGCAGGGGTTCATAGCGGCAACCATCATAAAGCTGGCAGGGAAGGTAACACTGCCACGGGCGCGGCTGACGGTAATTGTTCTATCTTCTATTGGCTGGCGCAGCGATTCCAGCGCGGTGTGCCCAAACTCAGGGAATTCATCCAGAAAAAGCACTCCCTGGTGCCCCAGGCTTATCTCCCCGGGCCTTGGCCATTGCCCCCCTCCCACCAAGCCAGCATGGGAAATAGTATAGTGAGGGGAGCGAAAAGGGCGCTCTACAATGATGGGAGTGTCCTGCGGCAACAATCCACTAACGCTGTAAATTTTGGTTACCTCGATAGCTTCTTCCATGGTCAACAGGGGAAGTATCGAGGGCAAAGAACGGGCCAACATAGTCTTGCCGCTTCCCGGTGGACCACACATAAGGATATTGTGTCTTCCTGCCGCCGCTATCTCCAGAGCTCTCTTAGCATGCTCCTGACCCTTAATATAACTGAGGTCTGAGGTGTAACTGGGACGAAATTCTTGCTCCCAATTTAGCTCATTATGGTACTCCGGGATGCCTATTTCGCCTTGAAAATGAACAACCAGTTGCGCTAACGATTCCGCAGGGAATATATGCACATTGTCTATGAGGGAAGCTTCTTTAGCATCATCACAAGGTAAAAATACAGTAGATAAGCCTTTATCACGGGCCAAAGCTACCATGGGCAATACCCCATGGGTATGGCGTAGCTTGCCATCCAAAGAAAGTTCCCCTAAAAAGATACTGTAAGAGAGGTCGGCGTTTAGCTGACCTGAGCTAATCAGTATACCTACGGCTATGGGTAAGTCGTAAGCAGGGCCTTCCTTTTTTAAGTCTGCTGGAGCAAGGTTGACAGTAATACGCCTGTTAGGAAACTTGTAGTAGGAGTTTCTTATGGCTGACCTTACTCTTTCTCTTGCCTCTTGGACTGCTTTGTCTGGTAGTCCAACAATAGTGAAAGAAGGTAAGCCTGGTGATAAATCCACCTCTACTTCCACTACGGCTCCCTCCAGACCCACAACAGCAGCACTTTTTACCTTGGCTAGCATCTCGCTTTACTAAGTAAAACTTAGCCTCCTTCCCTCAGAAAGTCTTCAATTTTCTTAATTAGTTCTCCATTGTCTTCCTCAGATAGCATAAGGTTGCTTTCCAACCTGTTAATATAATCATCGATTTGAGGAAAGCGAGACCTTACCCGGGCTAGCTTTTTATTCTGGTCTCGAATCTCCTGACAAAGTCTGATTCCCATCGCACTCCCCAAATCTGCTTTTATATTATATACTATCTTCTCGCCTATATGGTGAATAAACAGCCGTGACCTATTTGTGAGGAAATAGGCAATGAGAAATTGGGATAAAGACCTTCCACCACTCGCTAGAGAAAGATTAGCCAAAATTGGTGAGTTGACCCCAGAAGAAAAGGAGAAGATGGTAGACTCTGAGAAGGTAGACTCTTTACTCTCGGAATTTTACCTGGGTCAGATTGACTCCGACAGCTTGTGGAAGAAGTTAAAGGAAGAAGGCAAGCCCTCCCTCCTGAGAGAAGCTCAGATGAGATTGATAGATTCGCTTAGTTTTGGGAGTACTATAGTCGAACTGCAAAGGAAAAGGGACGGAATTTTAGCCATAGAGACCCTCAAGGAAGAACAGAATACCTCTATAGTTGAGCTGAATTTGAACTTGGTGGAGGACTTACAAAAGAGGTATAGAGCAGAAATGGAACAAGCCTACAATGGCATAAGAACCGAAGTAGAAAGAAATCCTCAACTAAGGGTAAAACAAGTTCAGCAAGAACAAAGCACCATGCTTGTCGAACTGAGTGTTGATGAGGCGATAAAACAGCTTCCTCAATGGCAAGATTTTCTCTCCAACCAAGAAAAAAGATACAGCCAAGAGTTTGCCAAACTGACGGAGAAATTAAAAAGAGAGTTGAGATAAAGGACTACATTCCTATGGCTACAGCGACGGCGTTTTGCTTACTATCAGAAAGGCTAACAGAAACCTCTTTTAAGTTTAATTCTGTAGCCTTATTCAAAGCTTGCCCGTAAAGTTTGACCGAGGGTCTGCCATCGTCGCCAGTGAGAATCTCAATTTCACGCCAGTTGATACTTATTCCACCTATCCCAGGACTTTCATCACGGCCTCTTTGGCAGCAAATCTGGATGCTAGGGACGAAAGTCTATCCTGGTAAGACCTGACGTTTCGGTGTAAATCCGGCTTAAAAAGCGTTCCGCCCACCGTTTGATTGCCGATTCAACGCGCTCTATCTCCACAATATCAACGCCAATAGCTGGCATTTCCTCTCCTTCTTGGCGCACTTCTATTTTTCTTGGTGCTTACTATATGTCGCTATATAACTCAAACTCGTAGGGGTGCGGTCTAGCCTGCAGTGAATTTACTTCCTTGTTCAGTTTATATTCAATCCAAGCGTCTATCAAATCTTCAGTAAACACTTCGCCTTTTAATAAGAAGTCATGGTCGTCTCTCAGAGCACCTAAGGCGCCTTCCAAAGAGCTGGGTAGAGCCTTAATACTAGCTCGCTGGTGCTCTGGCATCTCAGCAATATCTATATCAAAGGGGCCAAATCCTTCGGCAGTTGGGTCTATTTGATTCTCGATTCCATCAAGACCTGCCATCAGCAGGGCTGACAGAGCCAAATAGGGATTACAGGTTGCATCCGGTGGGCGGAACTCTATTCTTGCCCTCTGTTTATTCACATCATACATAGGTATGCGCACTGCTGCCGTCCTGTTTGCCGCAGCATAGAAAAGATTCACCGGAGCTTCATAGCCAGGGATAAGCCTTTTATAAGAGTTGGTGCTGGGATTAGTAAATGCCAGGAGTGCTGGGCCGTGTTTCAACAAGCCACCAATGTAATTTAAGGCCAGTTGGCTCAGGCCAGCATAGCCGTTTTTATCATAGAAGAGTGAAAATTTGCCATCAGATAGATACTGGTGGACATGCATACCGTTCCCAGCTTGCTGGTAAAGCGGCTTGGGCATAAAGGTAGCAACTTTACCACTCTGGTAGGCAATATTCTTGACTAGGTACTTCATGAGCATCACTGCATCTGCTGCCCTTAGTAAGGTATCGTGTAGCACCTCTATCTCTACTTGGGCTGCGCCTACCTCATGGTGGTGGTATTTCACTGGTATGCCAGATTCTTCTATTAGCTTGACCAACTTCGACCTTAGGTTGAACGTGCTGTCTGCGGGTGGGATGCCGTGATATCCTGCCTGTGCGGGGAACTTATATCCCAAATTTGGGTTCTCTTGTCTTCCTGTGTTCCAAAAGGCTTCAATTGAATCGAGAAAATAAGATGCCTGGTTTATGCCCGAGGTATATCTGATCTCATCAAAGACATAGAACTCAAGCTCCGGGCTAAAGAGAGCGACCCTTTTCCGGGTTGAGGCCATATATTGCTCTGCCTTCTTGGCAACATTGCGTGGATATCTTAGGTACGGTGTCCCATCAGGCTCGAAGATATCACATACCATGCTAAGCGTCTTAAGGTCGTGAAAGGGGTCAATGATGAGAGTGGTATTGTCTGGTATTATTTTCATGTCTCCGGCTGCAACCTTCTTATAACCAGGATAGCTAGAGGCATCTATCCCGATACCATCGGTGAACGTCGACTTACTCAACTGGCTCGCGGGGATAGTCACGTGGTGCCAACGACCGAACAGGTCGACAACCTTAAAGTCCACCATTTCAATACTCTGAGCCTTAACAAACTTGAGTACTTCTTCATTCGTAAGAACCATCTTTGCCTCCTATTAGCGGGATTCACATAACCTTTGGTGCTGCCCTCAAGTTATTATGGCTTGGTCTTTAAGTCGTTGGCTGCTATCAAACCACAAGTTAGAGAAGAAGTCAATTGGGTGTGGTCACGATGATCCAGGGCTTGCGCAGTGTGAAAATGTAGTGCTCAAGACTGTATATGTCGCGCTACACATTCATTTTACTTGAAGGGGTCCCACCGCACTGTCTGTTTCTCATATGCAGGCGGAAATAGCTTCAAAAACTCGTCGTAATAGAGGAGTTCTTTGAACGTGGCGAATGGCATGCCATAGGCTGACTTGGGGCGGCTCTTTATTTCTTCGGGGTCTATTATCTTGGACACCAGCGTGTCCATGACGTTATCTGTGCCGACCCCCATAGCGAACCTGAGCTTTTCACGATTGGCAATCTTCTCAGGGAGCATATCGCGGAACGCCTCACGCAAAATGAACTTTTCTATCTGCCGCTCACCGTAAATCTTCCACGCCATCGGTATCTTCTTGGCGAAGGCAACAATCCTGGCATCCAGAAATGGTATCTGATAGACCACGGCGTTCGCCATCCAGCCCCTGTCGAGTCGCCTCAGGGCAGTGTTGTAGGCAATGTCCAGCAACCTCTGGGCAAGCTGCTCCCGGTGTGCGTCGTCGGTAACTTTGGGGTTTTTTAGGACCATACGGTATCCCCCAAATAGTTCATCGGCCCCTTCACCAACCAGGATAGCATCGGTGTATTCCTTTGCTATACGCGCAATGTAGTAATTGGAAATAATGCCCGATATACAGTCCTCGTCAAAACTCTCAAGGTGCCACACTGCCTGGGGAATCAAATTACAAATGTCAGAATCGGTTATCCGGTAGATGTGATGATGATGCTCCAGACCGAGGAATTGGGCCATTAGCGCAGCATTTTCCAGGTCAGGACCGGGCGCGCTGTCAATGGTGCCGGTGAACAGGTGCAGGTCAGGATTGTACTCCTTGGCTATGACGGCCACAACAGAGCTGTCCAGACCACCACTCAACGAGACGCCCCGTACTCCTGGCATTCTTTTCTGCACTGCCTCTATGAGCAGTTGACGGAGGGTCATAGCTGCTTCCTGTATGGTTCCCGGCTCAGGCACGTCAGGAACAAAAGGCTCAAATGGCTTCAGTCCTTCGTTGGTGCTGTAGATGTGGCCAGGGGGCAACTCATTGACGTCAAAGCGAATGTGGTCTATCAGTCCCTTCATTTCGCTGCTGAAGCACAACAAGCCATGTTCCGACCCGTAGAAGAGAGGTCTGGCGCCCACAGAATCCCGTGCTAGGATTACTTCGCCTGCGTCAACGATGGCGCACGTGTAGCTTCCATCAAGCAGGGAGAAACACTCCTTGCCGTGTTTCTCATAGAACTCCTTAAATAGCTCAACATCATGCTGGCCAGGGGCTCTTTCGTTGAACAACTCCCCATCAAAAACAATGAATGGAGGTCTTGAGAGCGAGGTGCAGCAGGTTCTCTCCGGTGTCAGATTGACTTCATTGGCGCCCAGAGCGCCGTGGCTGTTAGGCAGAGTCCACACGATCGCATTGTCTGGACCGCGGTACCACATCCGCTCCAGCATCTTGCCAACCTGTTGTCCGCACCCCTCCAGTACGTCTCCGTTCAGCGAAAAGATTCCAGCTATGCTTGCCATACAACGCTCCTTTGCCGCAAATATTTCTGCTGCCTGTGTCTACGCCTCAGCTTATCTGTTAGTAACCCTCGAGCACTTTGACCGCGTCGAAGGCATTAACACAATAGGCATCAGCACCTATTTCCTGGGCAAACTCCTCGGAGACAGCGGCGCCACCGATGAGCACTTTTACACTGCTCCGGAGTTTGTTTTCCTCAAGAGCCTTAATCACCACACCCATTTCAGTCATGGTGGTGGTAAGCAGGGCTGATAGTCCCAGGTATCCCGGTTTTTCTTCCTTCACGAACTCGACCACTTTCTCCGTGGGCACGTCTGTTCCTAAATCATGCACCTCGTAACCAGCGCCTTTCAACAGGATAGCAACGATGTTCTTGCCGATATCGTGGATATCCCCCTTTACCGTGGCAATGGCGAATTTCCCTTTGGTCTCCACGTTCGCTGACTCCAGCACTGGCTTCAGGATATCCATCGCCGCTCCTACCGCTTCAGCCGAGGCAAGCATGTCCGGAATAAAGTACTCTTTGGTAGAAAATTTCTCGCCGACTACCTGCATCCCTGCGGTCAAGCCCTCGCTTATTATTATCTGCGGGGAGATATTACCCTCAAGAGCTTGTTGTACGAGTTCCACCACACCGGGTGTTCCGGCAAGACTATCGTCTATCCCCACATCCCCCTGCGTCTTTCTTCCCTGTATCACATTCTCTTTAATTGTCCCAATTATATCTTTGCTCATGCTAACTCCTGCTTTCATAAATGTTAAGTCGTGGTAATATACCGGGAATTTCTTCGAATATTCTGGCAGTTGTCTCCCGATCAATGTGTTCCACCGGTCTCGCCAGCAATTCTTTCATCTGTTCATAGGCAAGCTCGAAAACATCATCCGCCTCACCACTTCCCTCAAAGGGATATACCCCAGATATTTCCCCACTGCGCAACACGGGACGTATATAGCGTATGTATAGTTTTTGCGGTGTAGCCACCACCTCTCGCATTTGCTTCAGCATTGCTTCCAGTTCCGGCTGGTCAATCCGCGGCTGCCGCAAGAAAAACTCTATCATCTTGAAGTGGGCATCGTCCAAGACCGCCTGAAGCAGACTGAAGACAGAATTACAATCCAGCAAACCAAAGGCACAGTGCAGGAACTGAGGTCCTGACATGGTGACCACTATGTCCGAAAACAGTCTCTCTATCGATGATTGCTGGCCAGGTATCTTCGAGTCACAGACGCCGGAAGTAGAGTAGTTGGGTATCCTGTAGAATCGTGCCATCTGGACGCAGTCGATGTTGTACTGACTGGTCTCAACAGAGCCGTAGGAATCACCCAGGGTGTCCATCCTGGCTCTGACCGGCACGCTGCCGTAGAGCACCGGGGTCCCCGGTTTTACCAGTTGCCCCAGAGTTATGCCTGCCAACACCTCCGCATTTATCTGGGCCATGATACCCGCTTCCTTGATAGGTGCGGTGGTGCCCGCTTGTGGTGACGATGACACAACGATTGGCAATCCCCGGCGGCATACTTCAATGAAAGTTTCTGTAGTATCATCGACGAACTGGAGCGGGCTCTTCACCAGGCAGGTGATAAACGAGATGATGGGGTTACCCTCAAGTGCCTTTTTGCCTCCAGCGATGAGTTCTGCCATCCTCACCACGTTGTCAAGCTGTTTTAGACTGGTCAACCCGCTCATGAAGTGCTTTGTGTTGTTATTGAGAGAGGCGAAAAATTTATTGACGTCTTTGTTATCCTCGATTATGTCGCGGTCCTGGATATTCACGGTGCGAATGTAGCCATCAACCATCTCCAGATGCTCACAGACGTGGGCTGACTGGCACAGGTCATCAATTGTGCCTCGCCTGGGCTTGAACTCAGGTACCCTAATCTCCTTGGTAGGGTCAGCCTTATTCACGTAGGTAGGAAAATCCACATCCAGCCAGATATTGGTCTCCGAGCCCGTGATTAGATATACTCTGGGCTCGTCGCCGTGCATGATGAGGGCATTATCTGGATTCCGAGCCCCCAATTTCACAGTCTTGGGAGCAGTGTCTAGCGCTTTTAATACCAATTGCTCTGGAATCTTCACTTGCCAACTCTGGTGGTCACCAGCGATAGACTCAACCGCCGCGCCATGACTATGGAGTATATCCACTGCTTCCCGGTTGAAGCTTATTAGCCCGGGGTCAGTCAGTATCTGCATGGAAGCTTGGTGGATTAGCTCCGCCTGCTCCCTCGTTAACCTCTCGAATGGCCTATCAACAAGTATTCCTTTTCTTGGCACCAAATGCCTCCTTCAGATAAAAGTCTGCAGTAGATCTGCAATAAAATGATTGCTATTCTAGTTCTCTGTGCCAGAGGTGAGAGCTTCCACCACAGCTAATGCCTGAAAGCCGTCTGCGCCATACCCATCCGCGCCGATGCTTTTGGCAAACTCCTCCGAGACGGGTGCTCCGCCGACTATAATCTTTATCTGATCCCTGAGCCCATTTTGCTCAAGCATTTGTATCACATCCGCCATGCGAGCCATGGTGCTGGTTAGCAGAGCGGACAACCCCAGAAATTGTGGTTTTTCCTCCCTTACTGCATCTACAATGGCCTGGGTGTCAATATTGTTCCCCAGGTCCTTAACAGTGTATCCTGCCCCACGAAGCAGAATGGACACTATGTTCTTGCCAATATCATGAAGGTCATCCTTTACTGTAGCCACAATTATAGTGCCTTTGGTCTTAATGTCGCTTGCGGCAAGCCGGGGCTGCAATATGTCCATGGCTGCGCTTACTGCTTCGGCCGAGGCTAGCATGTCAGGAATAAAGTATTCCCCTGCTTCAAATTTTTGCCCCACAATATTCATGCCACCAGAGAGACCCTTAGTGATTATGCTTTGAATACTCAAGTCGGAGGCGAGGGCACTCTCAACAAGCTCGGTAACGCCGGGCTGACCTACCATCCCTTCATCCATGCCTTCATCATCCTTGTATATCCTCCCTTGGATAACACTTTCTTGGATTAAACTGATTATGTCCTCTGGCATTATCGTCCTCCAGTTTCAGTAATTTATTAAGCTGCTGAGTTCAATCTACTATATTACCTTTTCTGTGTGCCCTGAGGTATGTTCGGCATGAAGAGTCTTTTCCTACGAGCATATCGGCTACCTTGATAAGACTCATCGCTTTATTATCAAGCGGGTCAACAATTACTGCATCTAAGCCAGCATAAGCGGCCATTAGTAAGAAGGCGCGGTTCACTAACTTTCTCTTGGGCAAGCCATATGAAATGTTGCTCAGTCCCATTACTACCCTGGCCTCAGGATAGCGTAATTTGATTTGCTCTATGGTCTTTAAGGTGACCATTCCCTGGCGTGTATCCACAGCGATAGGCAATACAAGCGGGTCAAATAATACTTGTTCTGCCTTTACGCCCAAACCAGTCAGGTATGACATAATCCGTTCGCAAGCAGTCAGACGCTCTTCGACACATGTAGGTATTCCATCTGTTCCCATTGCCAGTGCTATTACCCAGGCCTGTCGTTCGGCTACCAATGGGCCGATAGATTCCAACCTCGTTGGCTCCGCAGTGACCGAATTAATTATTAATCTCTCACCATGGTATTCCTTTAGGGCAGCCTCGATTACCTCTGGAGAATCACTGTCAATAGATAGTGGCTGCTCAATGGCAGCCTGGATTATTCCCACCAGCCACTTGATAGCTGCAGTTGCTTCCTGCAGTGAGCCATAACCACCTCCAGCGTTTACATCGATGAAATCAGCCCCCGATAGCGTTTGCGCTTTGGCCAGGTTTACCAGGAATCCCTCATCTCGTTTGGCAATAGCCTCAGCGACCGGGTTGTTTGATGCGTTTATGTTTTCTCCGATTACAAGCATATTTTAGGCAATTATCCCCTTGATTTGTGATAGTACTTGCTGTCTTATTGGTGTGGGGAGGCTGTGCTTAGGTTTAGCCAGAAGCTCCTTGATAATCTCTGAAGCTCTTTCCCATGTCACCTTTCCACCTTTGGCTAGCCATTCCTCTTGGCTATTCCTGTCGCTCAGAGATGGCTGGTAGTGCTCGCTGCGCATGAAGTGCCTTGTATGCCTGGCAGCCACGAAATTACCCCCCGGTCCTACTTGTTTTATTAGGTCAAAGGCCAGAGTGTCATCATCTACTTTGATTCCCTCTATGGCTCTCATCACCATTCCCAGTATCTCGTTGTCTATGACATACTTTTCATAGGACACAGTCATTGCGAATTCCATAAGCCCAGCAGCATCATGGATGAAGTTGGCTCCTGAAAGGGCACAGAGCAGGTTGGTTAAAGCAGACTCATAGCCACTCTGAGCGTCGAGTGTTTTAGAATCGGTCATGCCACCTGTAGCATAGAAAGGAAGTCGATAGAACTGTGCCATCTGTGCGCCAGCTGCGTTGAGCAAGCCCATCTCAACCGAACCTGCCAGGTA
>Ga0209977_10000302_pt1 | contig 19460 bp, 14 predicted proteins | sample SumtaG_2_FD_183113 | JGI IMG/M metagenome (GOLD analysis project Ga0209977, IMG submission 183113) | Deep subsurface microbial communities from Indian Ocean to uncover new lineages of life (NeLLi) - Sumatra_00607 metaG (SPAdes) (version 2) | ecosystem: Environmental > Aquatic > Marine > Oceanic...
GAATCATCGGATTTGATCGAGCAAATGTAACATATAAATATCGAACTGAAGAACACAAAGGATGTATAACGGGTGGTAAAATGGCCTCTCCATTTCTACGACCAAGTGGAACTGAATTGATGTTTGACCGAGATGCAGTTGCCCTAGAAGGAATTGGGGTGAATTATATCAATGATTTATATGATGTATTTGTTAATGCTGGATATTATAATGATGTGATATCTGGCATACAAATAGGTAAACTTTTCGACCCATTATCTGACCTGGAAATTGATTTTATAGTTGCAACTGGTATCTATGATTATACTCAAACGACCGGCACAAATGCATATGAAGGCATTGCTGAAATTGTAATTACAGAATATGAAATTCCCATAACATTATCTGGCCATTATGTAGCCACTACCGATTCGGATGAAGCCTGGACGACCAATCTGAAACTTGGTCAGTGTCGTGGTCCTTGGGAAGGTGAGTTTAACTTTGCCTATCATTCGGTTGATCCCGGTGCGATACAGCCCTGGTTAACTGATCGGGATTACACTACCGCAGATGGATACGAAATTGGTTTAAAAACCGGAATAGTCGAAAACGTATATGCGAATGTCCAGTATGTCAGCCATAACTTTGATGATATCTGGCGTGTCAAATCCGATTTGACGTTTGAATTCTAAAATTATTTATCAATTCCTGGATGGTGCGTCATATCATGTGGCGCACCATACAAATTTAAGGAGGAATAATTTTTTGTTTGTATTAACATACCCTTCGGTAAGATTGGAGGAGAATGAATATATTCTCGAAGTAAAAGAAATAGATATAAAAAATAATGAAATTTTTTTTGAAGATCAAATTGATGATTCAAGTTTGCATATTAATATCTATAGATAATCCATCTAGTTAGCAGAAATATATAATCTAAAATAATTTTTTAATTTTAAGAGGAATGTAATGGAAATTTGGGAAAATGTAGATGATTTATTTTTGGATGAAGAAATATTTAAAAATATAGAAGGGTATTCTGATTATCAAGTTTCTAATTTAGGGAGAATTAAAAGTTTTAAACAGCGTAAAGAAGGAAAAATATTAAATCTTTGTAAAGATAAAGATGGATATTTTCAAATTAATTTATGTGAAAATGGAAGAAGTAAACCTAAATTAATTCATCGTTTAATGTTTGAAACTTTCAATGATTATAAATTAAAAAAAGGTGAAGTTATTCATCATATAAATGAAAACCCATCAAGTAATATATTAGATAATTTTCAATTAATGACAAATTCTGAACATAAAAGGTTACATACTATTGGAATTAATAGACCAGGTGAAAAATCTGGAAATCATAAATTGACAGAACGAAATGTTATTGAAATTAGAAAATTATCTGACGAAGAAATATTGACACAAGAAGAAATTGGAAAAATGTTTGGAGTTAGTCAAGAAACGATTTCATTAATAAAAAATAGAAAACTTTGGAAACATATAAATGATTAAATGTGTGAATTGGATTTTGACAAGAAAATGTAATTTATCTTGTGATTACTGTAAAATTTCAAAAAATTACATTAATTCTCCATATCCATCTATTGATTATTTTTTTAAAAATGAAATGTCAACAGATTTTATTATAAAAGGGTTAAATAAGTTTAAAAATTACAATCCAAACTGTTTCCACATATTTCTCGGAGGAGAACCTTTATTAAGAAAGGATCTTCCAGATATTATAGATTATTGTAATAAAAATAATATTTTTTATACGATAATTTCAAATAATACAGATCAAATCCAGAATATGGTCAAAAAATTATTTTTAAGTGTTAAATACGTCAGGGGATTTACATTTTCAATTGATCCAATGAATAAAAAAGATAATGATTCATATAAAAAAGGCCACCAAGGATATAAAAATATAATGAAATATATTGATCATATTGAAGATCCTGTTGCTGAAATAACAATTGACAAATTCAATATCGGGAATACAATTCCACTTGTTGAAGAATTATCATCAAATGGAATTGTCAGTGATATCACATTTATCGATATTGCAAAAACGAAATATTATGATTTTTCAAATATTACAGATGACAATATTCTTGTAAATAAAAATAATGATTTATTAGATCTATTTGAAAAATTAAAAAAATTAAATGTTCATATGGCTGACATACTTCTTCCGAAAATATTTGATATATTACCATCAAATTTTAATTGTAATATTCAAAATAATATTCATAATATAACAATAGATTCTGATGGGTCCATAAGATTATGTCTTAGGATACGTGGAATCGAAACTCCTAAGAATAAATTATTTGATTATTTATCAAATAATGATATAATAGATGATTTGATTAATAATGTTAAACTAGACAAATTACGTTATTGTTGTGGATGTAATTGGACGTGTCCAATAATGACAATGACAAACGATCATAATGAAATGATTCATATTTCGAAAGGAGTTAATTGTGGATAGAGGAGTTTTAATTCAAACTGAAAATACAATGTTAGTGGAATCGAGAGTAATAAATGGAATATCGACTCCGATTACTTCGATAAAATCCCTAAAAACAATTGAGTATTTAAAAAATATTGGGGAAAAATTAGGAAGATTGGAAACGGACATTTTACCAAGGGGTTGTCGATATGTAAAAAGAATCGACAACGAAACAACAATATATGTAATTGAGGAAGCTCCGAGAATCAAATCGACAAGATTCGAGCTTAACTTTGCCAGAGAACTTGCAACAATTAAAACGTCTGGTCAAGAATATTTAAATGTAGACAGATTTCTAAAGAATAAGAAAATGCCCATTTCATTAAAATTGTCTTTTCCATATATTATATATATAATGATTATTCGGAATAGAAAATCAAACCAATTTGAAGTTCCAGCATTTGAAGTTTTCTTTCGGAAACATCCAATACGAGATATTGGTGATTATTTATTCATCGCTAATTTGTTTAACTTGAGCGAATATAATGCTCTATGTTTTGGGAGTCACGAGCCGTATTATAAATCGAATTTTAATTCTACTTCCGATTTAGCGGATTATCTTGTTAATTCATTTTGGCATAAGTCGTTTTCATCGGACTACCGATCGAGGCATGAGATGTATGTAAAGGATCCAATAATGCATACATTTTTAACTTGGGCGGACAGGACAGAAAGAGATCCTCATTTTATTTTAAGTGTAGATTTTATAATGCATAATAACAATATAAAAGAAGAAATTGAAAATGCTGAGAAATATTATATAAAATCTTTTGATAATGTTCACTCTTCAATATTTGTTAATTCGACTGATATTAAGAGTGAAGAGGGATGTTTAAAAACATCATATAATTATGATAATATTAAAATGTCGAGTCAAGTATTATCGATGGGCGATATGATTAAATATGAGAATGAATATAAATATATCTATAACATTATAGGTAATGGTGATGGTCCAACCCATATTACACTGATAAATGATTTGGATGAAGTGTCGGATCCAATTATAATTACATCAGAATTAACAAATGATTGGTCGAGACAAATTACAGAACAATTAACTAATTATAAAGAAGAAATTGATTATGGTGGCAAACATGCCAAAGTTGGAAACATTATTAAAATAATTCCAACGAATTCATATGATGTCATCCGTGGAATTCGGAAGACACGAGATGGTAGATATGAATTTATTCTTTCTAAAAAATTCTATATTGTCTCTCAGGATACATTTGAGGTAATTGAATCTTTTTTAGTGAATGGAATAGAATTGAAACATAATCATGATTATATTATATGCAATAATCAATACCAAATTGCGTTTAGAGGGAAATTATCTCGAATATCGACGAATTCGTACGGAATACTATATTTATTTTTTCAAGATTTATTTAATAATGGAGAAAATGGGGAACGTGGTGTGTCAGTAACCACGTTAGAAGATAGAGATTCATCTATTTATAAAATATCTGAATTACGCGATCTACCATTATTTTGTTATTTTGATATGTTATATATTAATAAAGATAATCAATATATGATTATGAATGACAGGTTGGTTTATACAGATTATCGTACCAATCATGATAATGAGAAATTTACACGTTGTTATGAACATAAAGAATTTGTAAGAAATAATATCTTATTAGACGATGATAAAAGATTATTTATTCCTGGCGTCTGTAAGGATATTGAATTCAATATTGGAGATAAATTCGTAGTTGGGAATTGGGAAAATTCTGATTTAATGTTTAATATTAAAACGATTACAGGATTTGATATATATAATGATATTATTCGTATAAAATCGATTGATCAAGAAGGTAATGAAAGATCATTTAGTTATATTGATTTGACCACCGGAATTATTTCCGTTGGATATATCAGAAAAGTTGTAGATAATTTAAATGGAATTCAAGCTGGATCTATAATAAGATCCAGTGTAAGTGGGCATTTTAATTTTCCGAAAAGTGAAAATCATAAAATATCGGCGTTTATTGTTGACTCAGATAAGCCGTTGGTATTGTGTGAGTCTGGATTTACAATCTGGATTGATGAACTTGAAAACTTTGATGTTTTTGCTCCAGGTTCGAGAAGATACAACTTGATTAAGAAGATTCAAACATTGGATCCTAGCAAAATAAAATGGCAAACAGGTGATATCTGTAAGACAGCCGGTAGTAATGAATTATGGATGTATTATAAAAATACTTATATGGGACATATTTATATGAAGATTAATCCTAGTTTTATAAAATCGGGATCACTTAAAGATAGATCAATTATATCAGAAGAAATCGATGAATCATTTCAGAGAACAGGGATAATCGATCCTAGGTACAAGGAAAGTGGTTCTAGGATAAAATATGAAGTAATGCCAACATTACATAATGGTTATAGGGATATTCCATTTAATGGATATTATCCATGTACGATTAAATTACAGGGGGAATTAAGTTAATGGAATTAGAATTTCCAGTCTATATCCATAAAGAAGGTGATTCATTACCGAATGATCAAATATATTATTTGGTAACAAGTAATGGAATATATTTATATAAAAATTTAGGGACAGTTAGGAGCTTAACAACTGTTAATGGTCCTATCAATTTTTTGGGAACAGTTGAGAGATTTGCAGAACTGAAATTTCCAATTATCCCAAGAAATGTAATTGGAAAATTCGTGAGTTTTTTTAAATATGTATATAATAACTGTTCATCGGAATCAGCAGCACTATTATTATATTTTCCGAGGTTAAAGGAATATGCAATTCATTGTCCCATTCAGAATGTATCTAGTGGGAGTGTGGAATGGAAGAATGAAGATGAAACATTTCCAGCCGGATCAATTCTAGCTGGATCTTTCCATTGTCATGGTAATGGATTAGCATTCCACTCAACTACGGATATAGGAGATGAAAGAAAATTCGATGGGATACATGTGACAATCGGTCACATTAATCAAGAGAATCCTTCATTGATGGCATCTATTGTTATCAACGGGGACAGGTTTAGATTAAATAGGGAAAAGACATTAAGTCACCTCGATATCGAAATTCTAGAAGATGAAAATGAAAATGTAGGAATTATATCTTCTGGATCAATGTATGAAGATTATCAGTCTACGTTATATTCACATCATGCACAGAATGATATAACAGTTAAGAGGAGTAACAGTTGGAAAAATTATTCTCTCAAATTAAGTGACAACGAATTTTATTTTCATTGTACTGAAGGTGATTTCCCAGATGAATGGAAAGAAAAATATATACATAAAGAACCAAATAGATATTACTGGGATGGAACCAAATTGGTTCAATGTTCATCTCGAAAAGATAAGGACCGAAGTTTACCGAGATACGATTGGAAAAAATGGTCGAAATGTCATGAGTGGGACCAGTACCCAAAATATCCATTAATTGAGGGAACTGAAAATTCCTTAGTTGAATATAAAGGAAAACCTAAAGATAATAATATTCAGGTAATTCCTGGAAAATTAGAAGATGAAAAGATTTATCCACTCTTAGAAAACAAATGTCGATCATGTATTTATAGGGAGTTGGCAATAGAAGCTATGGAAGAGGAACTTGTCACAGATAGTGATATAGATGAATGTGGACATTATCTTAATGATCAATTGGAAGAAAGATATTTTAGAAATGAAGAACAAATATTAGATAGGGAAACTTATGATGATAAACACTATGAGGACGAATATTACAATTCAACAGATTTATTTGATGAGTACGGAAGAATGCTCGATGGAAATGGAAATGTTATGATACCAGATAATAAAGGAGATATTAATGGATCTGACGATTAAAATAATAGGGTTAGGTGGGATTGGATCACAACTCATTGGACAATTGTGTCAATTCTTACATTATTACAAGGTTGGATTAGCATCGAATGAAAATTTTGCCAGAGGAATGGAAATTGAAAGTCCCCCAATATATGAGACAATTAGTGTAACACTGATCGACGGTGATTCATATGAACCGAGAAATCGTGAACGCCAGATCTTTTCAAGAGTTGGACCAAAAGCTGAAGTTAAGGTGAGTGATTTGATGGAGGAATATGGAAGCTTATCATATTCCTTTATTAATGAATATGTCACCGAGAATAATATTGCAAGTATGATTGAGGATGGAGATATTGTAATTCTTGGGGTGGATAATCATCCAACCAGAAGGATTGTTAGTGACTATTGTAGTACTCTTCCAAATATTCATATTTTCTCCGGTGGAAATGGGTTTCACAAGGCAACAATACAAAGATACATCAGACGAGATGGTGTGGATTTGCGACCAAATTTATGTAAATATCACCCTGAGATTGCAGAGGATAATGAGGGACATCCAAACACTATGGGATGTGAAGCATTATCAAGGCGTGAACCTCAGTTGATATTTGCAAATACTGAAGTAGCAACTAAATTGTGCTCTGCATTTTATACTGAGATAATTCTTGGTATTGATACACAGATTTCAGATTCATATTCAGATTTAATAACTGGACAAACAATATCCAAGAAGTATCCTGTATGATTTTTTTGGATAAGGTGGTGTATCTATATATATTAATAGACGAATAGAAATATTTGGCATTTATTTTTTGGAAAGAGGTAATAAAATGAAACATTTCTTTTTAGTTCTATTGGCTAAATGTGGATTTATAATGTCAGGTGTAGGACAATTAAAGTTAAATTCTGCAGTGTCTGGATTTGTTAAGGCACAAACAGATTTGCAAGATGCCATTAAATTCGAGGCAACGGTTATTTTGAAGACTGAGGAAGATATTGAGAAATTACGGTTGAATTATGAACGTAAACAGAATGATCTGAAAGATAGAAAGATTATGCATGATAAAATCTCTAGGGATTCTACAATATATTTGAAAAGAATTACAGAGTTTTTATCTATCGAGGAAGATCCGGGCTATAAATCGATCAGATATATCGATCAAATAGTAGATGCTGACGCAAATGCTGACACGGGTCACTCGGGCCAATCTTCAGATTAGTCAATCATTTGTTCTGATATATATTTGGCAATCTGAAGATATTTAGGGATTGGGTTGGAGGATAATCTGCCAGGCAACCAAATGGGTTGATAGTAATATCCTGTATATTTTGTAATGGATTTTTATATCCATAATAAAAAATACATTATCCTGAGAAAGCCTGATCTCGATTATATGAATGGGGAGACTACTGAAGGTACAGAACATATGTTCAGTAACCTTCCGTCTCCCCGGAATTATTTTTTGTTGTCAACCAAGGAAAAAAGATTTCTATCTTTTTTCTATTTTATTAAATGGAGGTGATTTTGGGACAGTTAAAAGATTGTTTCAAGCATTACAAGATCTATTCTTTTTTTAATTTTTACAAATTCAATGGATGATAATCCGAAAAATAAAATTATAAATTCGATCGAATTAAAGGAGAAATTTTTATGGATAAAAGTTGCTTGGAAGGAAAGAGCATTACTGAATTATTGGAAATCTGCGAAAATCGTGAGATCACAGGAATGGATAATCAACCAAAAGATATACTTATTCAAGTTATTTTAAATGATATGGTTGATAGTAGTGAGGTTCCTACAAAGGAAGATTTGGAAATGAAATCTATTACGGAGTTGCGTGAACTCTGTGAGGATCGGGATATGGTCGGATTAGAAAAACAACCAAAAAATCTTCTTATCCAATTGCTTTTGAATGACTATATTGAGAAAGCAATTACAAAGGTAAAGGCCGAAGTAACTGTAGAGAAGGGAGAAGATGGAGCCATTGATCTGACAGTTACCGTATCTTGTGGTTCCTCCCAGAGTGATTTTAACGGTCTTGTAGGTAAGACTGTTAGTGATGTTGCTGAATTTCTGAGGAATGCTTTGAACATTCCCGACAATCCTAAGTGCCTAGTCAATGGTGCTGAAGTTAATAATGACCACGTGCTTCAGGCCAATGACCAATTGGACTTTGTGCAACGAACAGAGAAAAAAGGATTTTTGATTTAATTATATCCGTTTGATCGGGGTGGTGTTCCACCCCGATTAATTTTTTTATCTTTTTATTGGAAAAGAGGAGTAAAATGGTACACCAGATCGCTGTAATCGGAATTGGAACATTGGGTGGATTTGTGGCACATACACTGTCCGAACTCGATGGAGTAGAAAAATTAATTCTGATAGACTTCGATATCGTAGAAGAAAAAAATTTAATTAACTCAATTTATCGTATAAATGACATTGGACAATATAAAACAACAGCATTATATAATATTATTAAGGAACAACGAAGTGAAATTGAAATCGAAATAATAACTGAAAAATATAATGAATTTGAAACAGTTATACCTGAAGTTGATATAACCATCGATTGTCGGGATTTTATATGTAGTCGTGGTAATAAGGTTGATGTTAAATTGTATATTTCATCAAGATATCTTATAATTGACTGTCGAAAAAATCTAAGATATGAAAATGAATATAAAGGAATATATTTAACTTATCTGACTAAAAACGACCTCAGAAGGGCATCATTAATTTTTTCGACATTTATACAAGATGGATTTATTAATTATTTGATGATGAATCAAATAACAAAAGAAATAGATTTAGATTATCTTAATAAAATTTCAAATGATATTCGAAATAGGAATGAAATGATAATTGACTATGATCATTCTAAATTATTGAATTTAGAAGAAAGTGTTGATACAATTATAGAAGAAAATAATCGTAAAGATTTAATGGTATTTTTAGGTGATAAAAATACATCAAAATTATCAAAAAGAATTCCAAGAAATTCAATTAAAAATACTAATGATGTTGTAAGAGCAATATCTTCAATGAATATTTCAAAACAATATTATTATATAATATCAATGACAAATAATAATATTGAACTTTTACAAGAAACTGGAGCTGCTTAATTGATAAGATTAAGAGGAATTTAAAATATGGAAATATATGAAAATGTAGATGATTTATTTTTAGATGGAGAAATTTGGAAAGATATAGATGGATATTTCGATTATCAAGTTTCAAATTTCGGTAGGATTAAGAGTCTAAAATTCGGAAAAGAAAAGATATTGAAATCAGGTAAAAGTGGTAATAATGGATATTTATTTGTTAATTTATATAAAAATGGAAAGAAGAAACCAAAATCAGTTCATAAATTAGAATTTGAAACTTTTAACAATTATAAATTAAAAAAGAGTGAATGTCTTCATCATATAGATAAAAATAAATTAGATAATGATTTAGATAATTTTGAATTGATGGTAAATTTCGATCATAATAGTTTACACAAATCTGGAGAAAATTGTCCAGCATCGGTATTAACAGAACAAGATATTATTAAAATTAAAAAATTATTGAACGAAGGAGTTCTAACTCAAAAAGAAATTGCAAAAATGTTTGGAGTTCATGAGTCAACAATTTCAGCAATAAAAAATAAAAAAAGCTGGAAACATATTAAATGAAATATCGTGCATTTACCAGTATAAAACCGAGTAGGATAATCTACCAAAATAAAATGTACAATATTATTTCAATAGATAGTAATCACGTCATAAATAAATACATTATTCACCTTAATAAAAATAAGATCGATAATGTTTCCATTGATGCCGACCATCCAAACAGCGACCCGAGGACGGACATTTTTTGTTTGCCAAATGAATTTTACAAACATTCAATTTCGGAAAAATTAATAGAAAATATTGAAGTATTGATGGCTACATATAATCTCGATAATTGCTACTTTATGGTCTGGAATTTTTTAACGTACGGGCCATACAGCCACCAAAATTATATAGAAAAATATAAAAGAAGAGATAAATCGATAATAAAGAAAATGTACAATACAATTAATAAAATAAAAAATTGGAATATTGATTTAAGTGGAGGATAAAGAAAAAGATTGTCAAAATTATTAGATATATCAGAGTTTTGTAAGAATTTACCCGAAATAACTAGCTCTAAAATAATTGGAACAAAAGGTAAATTTGTAGAAAATGGTTTGTTTTCTGAAGTTATATTTGGACCGATTAAAAATTACACGTGTCAATGTGGAATTTTTCATGGCCAATCAAAGATTGGAATTTGTAATATATGTAAAGTTGAAATCACAAATTCAGGAGAAAGACGTAAGAGATTTGCTAAAATTAAATTGCCTGTTGAAGTTGTGAATCCAATATTTCATGATTTAGTTTTGAGCGCCGGAGGACCAAGAAATAAATTAAATGATTTGATGATGAACGAGGGAGTATTATATAAAAAAGATAACAAATATAATGTTGTTTTAAATCAAAATGATATACCTCAAGATGCTGAAGTGTTTGAATACCATGGAGCGATATTTGAACTAGTAAAAGGATTATCGGAACAAAATATCAATAATGAAAAATGGAAATATATTAATGATAATTTAGATAAATTAATGATTAATAATATTATAGTTTTACCGGCTGATCTTCGACCAGCATCTAAGATGTCTGACAGCAAAAATGATTATAGCCATGTCATTGATAAAATAAATCGTCGTTACCGTAAATTATTGATAAAAAATGAGAAAATGGCTAATACACATGTGGATATTCGGAACTTTAGTAGGAAGATTTATTTTGATTATTTCAGACAAATTCAGAAGGTTGTCAATGAATTATATGATTTTGTATTAGAATCATTATCTACAAAAGATGGATTGATTCGTGGGCATATTCTTGGAAAAAGAATTGATTTTTCTGGTAGAGCAGTTATTGTACCTGATCCAACATTAAATTTGGATGAATGTAAATTACCATATTTTATGTTTCTTGAATTATTTAAAATTTATATAGCCAAATCATTAATTGAAGTCGGTTATTATAAATTTCTCAATATGGCAATTCAGCATGTAAATAGTTGTATATCATCAAAATCATATAATTTATTTGATTTTTGTCAGGTAATGTTAGAAAAGAATCAATATGTTTGCATATTGAATAGACAACCCAGTCTTCATAGACTCGGAATGTTGGGATTTAAAATTAAATTAGAAAACCCTATTCACTATATTAAAGACATCAATGGTAATTTAATTGAAAATGATGATCCAGAAATAAAGGAATCATATAAATGGGTATATACGCACAGCAATGTTATTAAAATTCATCCACTGGTGTGTCCATGTTTTAACGCAGATTTTGATGGTGATCAAATGGCAGTATATATCCCTATTTCGAAAAAATCATCAGATGAAATTATAGATAAATTTTTATCTACAAAAAATTTAAGTAATCCTGCAAATTCAGAATTGACAACATTACCTAGTCAAGATATAGTTTTAGGAATATATACATTGACATCAGATAAATTTCCAAAATTAAAAGATGAGATTGTCTTTAAAGGAAAATCAATATCGAAGAGTAAATCTATATTTAACAAATGTTTACCAGATGATTATCCGATTATAAATTATGTTGTGGCTAAAAAAGAATTGATAAATATTTTGAATGATATAAAAGACCATTATGATGAGAATATTACATCAAAAGTCTTGGATAATATAAAACAAATTGGATTCGAATATGCAACATTGTTTGGAGCAACCATATCTTTAGATCAATGTGAATTGAAAGATAAAAGTCTAAAAAATGAAATTTATTCTGGTGAGATATATCAACAATTGAGTAAAATATCTTCCAATGAAACTGAGGAATATCTAAGACAGAATTTCGGATATTCATATATAGTTGATTCTGGTAGTAGGGGAACATGGGATCAGGTCCGTCAAATTATTCTGTCAAGGGGATTCATCTCAAATTTTCAAGGTGATATTATATCGACTCCTGTTAAATCAAGTTTATTGGATGGATTGACGCCAATAGAATTTTTTAATTCGACATATGGATGTCGGAAGGGTCTTTTAGATATTGCAATAAATACAGGTGTTTCTGGATATCTATCAAGGAAACTTGTTTTCACCTGTGCGAACCTACAAAAAGATTTAGAATTAGATGATTGTGGAACGACAGATTGTTTGACTGTACATGTTGATTCAAATAAGAAATCTGAAATGCTTATATATCGTTATTATTTAAATGATAATAATGAGTTGGTAGAAATTACAAAAGAAAATAATAGAGAATTGATTGGAAAAACAATTCAAATCAGAAGTCCAATTTTTTGTAAATCATATAATATTTGTCATAAATGTTATGGAAATTTGTGGAAATTTTTAAACACGAGATTTATTGGAATAATTGCTGCTCAATCTTTAGGTGAACGATCAACACAATTAACGTTAAGAACTTTTCACACAAGTCTGCACGAAAATACAAAGATATTAGATATAAATAATAAATCATATACGATTGAAGATGTATATAATAGAATTAAAACTGGTGAATCATTATATACTTTTAGTTGTTCACCGGACGGAAAAATAGAGGTATCAAAAATTATTGATGCCCATAAAGATAGATTTGAAAATAAAATGATTAGGATAACTCTTGATAATAATGAAATAATTGAATGTACTTTAGATCACGAATTTATTATGAAAGATGGTTCACATAAAAAAGCTGAGAATTTAAATGTGGATGATTCATTAATGCCTATATATTTTGGTGATAATAGAGATGGTTATAGAACTATTAAACAGAATTATAAATCAAAATTTCACAGAGATAATAAATGTGAAAAAATATATAAATTAACATCAAATCACTATGATGTTAAAAGACATGAATTGTTAAATGAAAATTTGAAAATTTATAGACACCACATCGATAAAAATAGAAAAAATGATTATCCAAATAATATAATGTTGCTTAACGCCAAACAACATTTATCTTTTCATTATATTGATGCCATTAATAGTCCCAATAGAATTAATAGTAGAATCGCAGTTTCGGAGTCTAATAAAAGAAGAACAAAAAATCCAGAATTTATTAAGAAATTTAATGAAAGAAGAAATGAAACAATAAGAAGAAATGAAAGTTATAAAAGTGCTGGAATTAAAATAAAGCAGTTTTATAAAGATAATCCTGAAGTAAAAGATAACAATATTAAACAAGCAAGATTAATACCCATAAAAATAATAATTGAAAAAATTAAAGAAAGAAATCTAGAATTAACAGACAAAAATTATAAATTAATACGTAATGAATTTTTTAATAATGGAAAAAAATATCCAACTTTTAAATATGCAATTAAAACTTATCCGAAACTTTTCAATAATTTTTCAATTATTGAAAATGATATAGATATAAATGATAACCATAGAGTAATTAAAATAGAATTTGTTAAATTAGATAAATATGAAGAATTTTATGATTTAACGGTTGATTCGAAATATCATAATTTTGCTTTAGAATCAGGAATTTTCATTCATAATTCTGGTGTTGCTACCATTAAAAGTGATAATAATAATATGAAGCAAGAGGATATTATCTCCGATCTTTCAAATGTAGATAAATTATTTCATCATTTTGAGGGAAAAGACTGTAATAAAATCGTTAAAGAATTATTTGATATTTACAGTAATAATGGGAGGATTCATCAGATTCATTTTGAATCAGTTGTTTCACAATTAATGTGGAATGGATCTGAAAAATGGAGGCTTATTGAAAATAGAGATGAAATTAAACCCGAATTCTATTCTATACAAAAAGTTCCATCTTACGAATCGTGGATTTTAGGGCTAGGATTTGGGGACCCCAAACGTCACATACTAAAGGGTCTTCTAAGTAAAGGAAATTATTATGGAATATTGGATAAAATATTGTTAGGCAAGAAATTATAGGAGAATTATTAGTGGAAATTTATTATAAAAATGTAGATGATTTATTTTTAGAAGGAGAAATATTTAAAGATATTTCTGAATATAATGGAGATTATCAAGTTTCTAATTTAGGAAGAATAAAAAGTTTTAAAAAATGGCGAGGAACAGATATTAGGATTTTATCACAAAACGAAGATAGTCACGGGTACTTACAAATTAATTTATATAAAAATGGAAGAAAGAAACCTAAAAGAGTTCATCACGTATTATTCGAAACTTTTAACAACTATAAATTAAAAAAAGATGAAGTTATTCACCATATAGATAAAAATCCATTAAATAATGATTTGAATAATTTTCAATTGATGGCAGATTCTGATCATAAAAGCTTCCATAATTCTGGAGAAAATCATTATGATGCTTTTGGAAAAAATAATCCATTTTATGGAAAACACCATTCAGATGAAATAAAAGAATTAATAAGAGAAAGAATGACTGGAAAGTATTGTGGAGAAAATAATCCATTTTATGGAAAACACCATTCAGATGAAACAAAAGATTTAATAAAAGAAAAAGCGATTGGAAGATACTGTGGAGAAAATAATCCAGCATCAATGCTAACAGAACAAGATGTTATTCAAATTAGGGAATTTGATTTACCACAAAAAGAAATTGCTAAAATATTTGGAGTTCATAAGTCAACAATTTCGAAAATAAAATTAAGAAAAACATGGAAACATATATAGAGGAGAACAATTTGAAATTTATAAATCCAAACTTTAAATTATCAAATAACAATAGTATATTTAAAATTAGAAAAGATGAATATAATAAAATATTAGATTATATTGAATCTGCTTTAGATCCGGTTAAAGAACTTGGTTATGATATTAAAGAATTAGGAATTGTCGATGCTCGGTATAATATAGAGGAATTATCAAAAACTTCTAGAAAAAAACTTGAGATAATTTTGACGAGAGATGAAACAAAAATTGATCTGTCAATGATGATTCCCAATTTAATTGACAACAATTTTATATTTGTAAATGGAAGGAGAAAAGTTCCTCATTTTCAACTAATTGATCTTCCTGTTACAGTTAAACATAATAAAAAAATCGAGAATAGTTTTATCGTTAAATTTCGATCAAATGTTTTTACCTCAGTGCTATATGAAAGAAGTAGTGTATTTCCAAAAATACGAATGAGTATGATGGGAAAGAAGATTCCATTCTCGTTAATACTGATGTGTTATTATGGGCATGATAGAATTAATGAAATAATGGAACCGTCTGAAGATACTGGAAGATTTCATAAAATGTTATTAGATGAAATAAAATATTATTATGATTTAGATTTAACCGATGAAGATTATCTGAAAAAATTGGGTGAGTATTTTACAAAATATAATATGAAAAATAAAGGTGAAGAAATTATATACACCTTAGATATTGTTCCCAAAATTGATGTTATAACAGGTAATCTTATGAAAACAGATTCTGTAATTGAAGAGATTATTTTGGCAATAAAAAATGGACCATTTGATGATGCAGATCTTAGATATAAACGAATTCGATGTTTCGAATATCTCATAATTGGGCATGTATTTAGATCGATATTTAATTTATGTACATCAACAAAAAATGTAAAACAACCCAAATTCAATGTGAATAAATCTGAGATTATTCAAGCATGTAATATTTCTGATATTGTTCAATTTGATTTTTCAATAAATCCAATTGGGGCTTTAACTGAATTATCAAGAATATCATTACTAGGTCCAGGTGGATTTAGTCGAAATAATGTTCCAGCATATTTGAGAGATATTCACGAATCTATGTTCGGAAGAATTTGTGTAGTGGATACTCCAGATAGAGATAATTGTGGAGTCGTTGAAAATTTACTACCAAATACGTATTTTGATGAAAATTTACAATTTACTGATGATGTATATGAAAACCAATCAATATCAATACCTGTATCAATGGTTCCTTTTTTGGAGCATGATGATCAAACTCGACTCCAAATGGCTTCATCTCAAATGAGACAGGCAATATTACCAAATAATCCAGAATTACCATATATTCAATCTGGATGTGAAAGATTGTACACACATAATACACCATTTATTTTAACTGCAAAAAATGACGGTGTTATTTTATATGAAGATGCTGATGATGATATATTAATTCTTAAATATGATGATGGGCCAATCGATATTATTCATGCTGGGTGTGATAAAATATATGTTGATAATATGGATATGAAAAATCATAATGTTAAAGAAGGAGATAGATTTAATAAAGATGAGACATTGGCTGAATCGTTATTTATTGATGATGGAAATATAAAAATCGGTAAAAACTTATCGACAGGCATTGGAATATATTATGGATATAATTATGAGGATGGTATAGTTATCTCTGAAAGACTTGCAAATGAAGGTATATTATCGTCTGTTCATTTCAAGGATTTATCATTTTATATTCCATCAAATAAAGTTTTATTGAATTTATGTGAGAGAAATATAGTGGAAGAAAACGATCAAGATTATGATGGAGATGATTCGGATTATGTTATAATAACACAATACAAAGAAGAAGATAATGAAGGAAATGTTAATAGATATAAAAGAAAATATAAACCTTTACCCAGAAGAGATGATTGGATTGAAGTCGGGGCTTCATATGCAATATTGAAAAGGATTCCGATTAAGGATGATCTCAATATTGTATTCGAAGAAGAAGAAAAATTAATCTGCGATAAAAAGATAAGAATTCTAGAGTGTAATATTTACGTAAATGATTACAGCGATAAAATACCGGAAGAATATAGAAATTGGATAATTAAGAAAAATGAAAAACAAAAAAATAGAGAAGAAAAAATTAAAGGAATTGTACGACAAAATCTTCCGGAAAAAGAAGCTAAAAAAATAATAAATGATAACTTCAGTTATTTTGATTCTGAAGGAAAATATAAAAATAAAGGTGAGCGATTCGATGGGATTTTTGTTCACTTAACCGGATATTATATTCGTAAAATTGAGGTTGGAGACAAAATTGGAAATAGACATGGAAATAAAGGTGTGATTTCAGCAATATTGGGTGAGGATAAAATGCCAATACTTCCAAATGGAAGACCACTCGATATAATTATTAATCCATTGGGGATTTTTAGTCGAATGAATATTGGTCAATCGTTCGAATTACATCTTTCTATGTCATTAACTGATTTGAAGGATCAATTAAGATCAATATTATATTGCGAAATTTCACAGCAAAAAATGAAAGAATACCTATTAAATTATATAAAAATAATAGATAATACAAAAGATAAATGGTATCAAAAACAATTTGAAGAACAATTACAATCTATAACAATCGATGATAAATTTATTGATAATTTGACGTTAATCCAGGCTCCATTTGAATCGGTGAATATGGAAAAATGTAAAGAAGCAATGGAGTATACAAAAACTCCATTTAAATATAAAGTGTGGAATCCATATATAAATGATTATCTTATCAATGATATAGCTTGTGGATATATGTATTTTTTTAGAATGTCTCATATTGCTGAAGAGAAAGTTGCAGCTCGTGGAATTGGACCATACACCAAGAAGACGTTGCAACCAACACCTGGAAAACGCAACCAAGGAGGTCAGCGATTAGGTGAGATGGAATGTAGTTGTTTTATAGGATATGATGGTTTAATAAATCTTTACGAATCTATGACAACAAAGTCTGATTGTATAGGATTGAAAAATAAATGGATGTATGAGACAATTGATTCTGGAAATAAATTACGAAATAATAATTTCGATGACGGAGATAATATTGGAGAAAGTGTAAGATTATTGAATTCATATCTTACAATTTTAGGAATTGACAAAGATTAAATTAAAATTAGCCAGGGTATATAAAACGAAGCCCCTGGCTAAAATGTTAGGAGATTTTATGAAAAATTATCCATCTGTATTGGGCAGTACAAAATGTCCACATAAAAATTGTTTCGCGTTTGTGAAATATGATGGTAGTAATCTAAGGTGGGAATGGAACCCAAAAAAGGGATTCTGTAAACAAGGTACAAGAAATCATCTATTTGATGAGTCTGATATTATATTTGGTAGATCGATAGAAGTTTTTAATGAAAAATACAACGATAGTTTAAATAGAATATTTAGAAAATATTATCGTAATTTTCAAGAAGTAACAGCCTTTACAGAATTTCTCGGACATAATTCATTTGCTGGTATTCACGATCCGAATGATAAGATGGGTCTTGTATTGATTGATATATGGTTATATAAATTCGGATTAATTAATCCTAGAGATTTTATAAAGAATTTTGATTCAGTTCACAAAGCTGAATTAATATATACTGGAAATTTAAATCAAGAATTTATAACCGATGTGAAAGAAGGTAAATATAATGTAATTGAAGGTGTTGTTTGTAAAGGTGGAGAAGGTAGAGATCATTGGATGAGGAAAATCAAAACATATGAGTATTTAAGAAGATTAAAGGAAAGATTTTCTGGAGATTGGATCAAATATTGGGAATAAGATAAGTGGAGATAAAAAAATAAATGAAGAAGGAGAATATTATTGTTCTTAACCGAAGACATTGTGAAAACACCAGAGTACAGATCAATATCCGATAAATCCATCAATATAGAAAATATAATAGATTTCATTATAAAAAAATGGGAATATGACTTATCTTCGTATCAGGAGATAGGTCATTCCATTGATATGATTTCATATTTATATTCATTATTGAATAGAAATGCGATCATTGTGATTCCCAAATATAAGGTGGCTACATCTGTAAATCTAAATGAGAAAATTACTGTCATTCCTGAAAATAGACATGGACGTTTAGTTGGATTACAAGGGAATGGTACAAATTTTTCTTTCTCTATTAAGATAATTGATATGAATGTCACGAATGGAGATAAATCGAGAGAAATTAGATGTTTTCGTTTAACCGATCCCGAAGGTAAACTCTTTTATACAACAAATAAACTTCAGATTATTACAGAGACAGAAAATAAAATATGTGGTAATAATACAAAATTTGATTTCTTGATAGATCCTAATAGATGGATTGAGTTTTATAGTGAAAAGTATTTCATCACAAAATTATTGATCGAGAGATTAAAATTAGAATCATCTAATTATTATGTACAAATAAAAAAA
>Ga0209977_10000303_pt1 | contig 19436 bp, 24 predicted proteins | sample SumtaG_2_FD_183113 | JGI IMG/M metagenome (GOLD analysis project Ga0209977, IMG submission 183113) | Deep subsurface microbial communities from Indian Ocean to uncover new lineages of life (NeLLi) - Sumatra_00607 metaG (SPAdes) (version 2) | ecosystem: Environmental > Aquatic > Marine > Oceanic...
GTTAAATTCAGAAAAAACAAATAATATTCGATAATTAGTTTTATAAAACTTTTTACGCAAGATATTATTGTTATCATTAGAAATGGTAAAATTATCCAAGTTTGGAGAAGCTTTTTTACTACTGGCGCTCAGAATTGACTAAATTTTATTGAAGTTTAAATAACCTTTTTAAAATTAATAGGTGTAAGAGAAAGAAGTTATTTAGATTGGTAGTCAAACTTCTAAGAATAGGTTAAAAACATTTAAAATCATATATAAGGTGAATAAAATGCCTGGTCGAGCTGGAGTAACACCTTAACTTGGTGCTGCTTATAAGAGTAATTTACTTCAATACTCTTAATAAGCCCACTATTTATTTTCCTTTCTTTTTTCTTTAAAATTAATTGTTTTTTGATCGTTTATTGTTAATGTAAATGTTTTTATTTCCGGTTTAAATGTGTTAAAAATTTCATATGCTTCCTTTTCTTTTTCTTTTCTGCAAAAAGTATACACTGAACGCCCTAATTGATTCATACTTGCTCCTATAATCTCCATTTTGTGTAAATCGTTTATTAAATCCTTTGTTTTATCTAAATTTAAAATTTCCATAATATTCGTGTTTTCTACAAATTGGTATGAGACTTTAATAAAATTCCTGTAATTAGGCTCGGACAATAATCTGTTCAACGCAAGTTTACCAGCTACCTTTATTTTTGAACTTAAAATTTCGTCTGATAATATCGATTTGGTTTGTATCGTTCCAAAGGATCCACAAATAACTAAAAGATCGTTAGGACTTTTTAAGCGCTCGTAGTTACAAGGATAACCCGGTTCCTTTAAAACACACATACCTCTTCCTAATTGACCACAAACGGTCCCTAATCCCGTTTTATTAACGACCTCAGCAATGTGAGCTATCCTTCCGCTTTCTAAATTGGTTAAGTTTAGGTTCAATAGTTTATTCAGCCCAAAAATCGTTCCTAGTGCTCCTGAACCGCTTGCTCCGTATCCACAACCAACGGGTAAATCAAAAAAATGTTTTATCTCAATATTGATGGGGTAATCAATCAGTTTTTTAACATAATCAAAAATAAAATATGTTGTTTCTGCTTTTTTGTCAAATTTTTCTTCATTAATATAAATCGTACACCGACTTTCCTCTTCTTTATCAAGATTTTTATACGATATAACTGTTTCCCCTACCCCACTTACGTTAAATCCGGCACCTCGAGAGCCAATTCTTTCCGGATTGTCAATTGAAATACCATTTTTTTTATCTACAATTTCAAAAAAACCCGAAATGCGATGGGGAACTTCAACAATAATTTTATTTGTATTAGTTACCATTTCCAGTAAATATTTACATTTATGAATCTAATTTATATATAATTAAAAAATAAAAATCAATTATAGTTTATTATGACAAAGAATATTGTGATAAAGTTTGGGGGCTCTCTTCTCTTCTCTGAGGATGGATCATTAAATTATAAAAAAATCACTGAATTTTGCAATATAATAAAAAGCAACAAAGAGTACGATTTAATCGTCATTGTATGTGGAGGCGGTAAAGTCGCTAGACAATATATTGGAGCAATAAGAGAGTTTACTGATAATGAAGTATTATGCGATTTGATAGGAATTGATATTTCGCGCATAAACTCTCAATTAATAAAGGCTGAAATGAAAGGGTCTGTTTTTCCTCAAGTTCCAAAATCAATCGAAGAACTCTCAACCGCTATTAGTTCAAATAAAATTGTAGTAATGGGAGGATTACAACCAGGTCAGTCAACTACATCAGTAGCTATGTTAGTCACAGAATATTTAAAAGCAGAAAGACTAGTTATCCTTACAGATGTTGACGGTATCTTTGATAAAGATCCAAATCTTTATAAAGATGCAAAATTAATAGAAAAGATTTCTTATGAGTCCTTACAAAAATTAATTCTAACATCATCAGTAGATACTCAAGCATCTGCTGGAGAATATCGAATTTTTGACGCCGTGTCTTTACAAATTTTAAAAAGAAGTAACATTAATGTATTGGTAATGTCAGGAAAGAACTTAAATCAATTCCATAAATTCTGGAATAACGAAAAAGAGATTATTGGCACAATTATATCAAACTAAGATTTTAAATAATAAATTATTAAAATTTGCATTATTTTACTTACTTAGTTTTAAAAACTTCAAATAAGAGAAAGAAGAATGTCTCAATCTACATGGAAAGATCAAATTAAAAAGAAGTGGGGACCACACAACCATTGTCCAATTTGCGGAAAGGCAATGCCAATTGATAAGCAGTTCTGTAGTCAAAATTGTGGAGATAATTATCAGAAGGGTCAAAAGAAACAAAAGAAAAAAAGTAGAATTCAAATGGTATTTATGGTTGGTATGATGGCTGTCTTATTCGTGTTTCTGTTTATGTTTTCCTAATAATTGAAAAATGTGTTTTAAATATTTAATAAAAGATAAATATAAAATTAAAACATAAAAAACATAAAAAATTAGATTAGAGCAAAAATATAGCAGAATTTTATGCAGGGATAACCAAGTTGGTCAACGGTGCCGGACTTTTATGAGAAAAATTCTCAGAAGCCGGAATCAAGATCAATAAAATATATTTCCGTTGATTAACGGAGTTTTTGATGAGATATCCGGTGAGATAGCTCTACGTGGGTTCGAGTCCCACTCCCTGTATTACTTACTTAAACATTTTAAAATTAATTTAGATCAACACGGTTGCTCGTCTTTTAACTCCTGACGGATTTAAGGATTTTTCTCAAAAATGTTGTCATTTGAGAGTCTTAGCTAAGAGTTTCCATTTTTTGAGATATCATTTAGAACCTCATTTAACATTAAAATTAAAGGTTTAGAAATCTCCTTATCATCATTTACAGATTTTAAAAAGAGCAATAACAAGACGGGGGCGTTGAAATAAGAAGACATCTTTTCAACAATAATGTTACTTAATATTTTTTGTTGAACTCCGAATAATTGATGAGTGGCTGCTGATACTTTCATACTTTCAATTGTAGGAGGGATTCCTAAAGTAACATTTCCTATACCCATAGTCTCTTGGTCGGAAATAAGTACTAGATAACTTTTATGTAATTTAAAGATTGAAATATGTATCTTAATTTTATCTAACTGTTTTGATCTTTCGATGATAGGTTTCATTTTTCGATTTAATACTTTAGGACTTTTTAAATTAGGGCTATATTTTTAATTCTTTTATGGCTTCATTTACTCCATACTTCTCATGAACGATTAAATAAAGTGCTTTTACGACTTTCGTAGGGTCTTCCGCTTGAAAAACATTCCTACCATAAGCGACTCCTGCACCACCAACATCTACGGATTGCTTTGTTATTTCTAAAAGCTCCTTAATACCTGCCTTTACGCCTCCCGCAATAATTACTGGGACCATACACCCGTCAACAACTTCTTTAAAGGAATCAGGATCTCCTGTCCAATTTGTTTTTACAATATCTGCACCGAGCTCAGCAGCGACTCTTGCTGCAATTTTAACAACCTGAGCGTCGTGTTCGTCTTCGACATTTTCTCCTCTAGGATACATCATGGCTAAAAGGGGCATCCCGAATTCTCGGCATTCTCGTGAAACTTTTCCTAAAGTTTCCAACATTTCTGCATCTGTTTTCGTTCCAATGTTAACGTGTAAAGAGACGCCATCAGCACCTATCTTTACAGCTTCCAATACATTGTTAACTAATACTTTATAATTTGATTCTGGACTTAATGAAGATGAACCAGATAAGTGCAAAATCAAGCCAATATCTGGACCATATCCTCTATGGGCGTAAAGTGGGATCCCTACATGACCTAAAACTGCATTTGCTCCACCTAAAGCTATTTTATTAACCATTTCTCCTAAATCTCTGTCAATTCCATTAATTGGCCCCTCAGTTAAACCATGATCCATAGGAATTATGATTGTTCTTTTTGTTTCCCTATTAAAAATCCTTTCTAATCTAATTCTTTTACCTATATAACCAGAAATCGTTTAATCACCTATAAAGCAATATCTTTATTTAATAAATTAACTTTAGAATTATTTAATATAGTATACAGCATATTTTTAATTCTTTTAAAATATTTAGATCATTGAGTCTCAATGTATGAATTTAAAGAAAACTTTCGTACCAATGAAAATAAAACAGTTTTCTGTCTTATTATTGAATCTATCTATAATAGAAAAAATTAGTTGTCTGTTAAATTTATGCTTAGAATTACTTAGGAGAAAAAACTACTTCAGAAATGCGTTGTCTACGTATGTCAAAATCGTGATCGAGGTGAAGTGTAATACAATGTTGATCTTTTTTCTTAGAATTATTGTGAACATAACTTATGGGAACAACAGGTAATTCCGATTTTAAGACAAAGTTTTTAGGAATAGGTACAGGAATAATTTCTTTACATCGCTCGCAATTAACTAAAACGACTTTTACTTTTTCAGACTCAAGCTTTTTCATTCGTGTAACCAAATCAGTTGAGAGGCCAGGAGAATTAATTGTTATTTTATCTTTTTTTTTAGGCGATTCGGGAACTGAAGGGATATCTAATTCAAAATCTTCTTCAGTTGGAAAATCTTTCTTTCCATTCTTAACAACTTCTTTTTTTGGCTTAACCCTTTTTGTATGCCCTTTACTTTTACGAGTAACTTGATTTTTGGACGAAGTATTATCTGAAAGATGTTTGTCATCTTTAGTTTTTGTAACCTTTTTGGTGTTCTTGCTTGGATTTTCCAATACTCTCACTTAAGTTAGTAGTTTTACTCCATATGAATATATCTAACAAAACTTAATTAAAACTTACATAGACTAAGAATAAAATTATACTCCAAATATTTGCCTTAACTCGGCATATATTTTTGAAAGCTCTGAAATGATAGATGTATTATTTTGTTGAAGATAATAATTGATGTATCCTGATAAGCCCTCACCGTCCTTAATCCATTCTAAGAATGATTGGACTTCTCCTTTTAATTGGGGGTCGATTTTAACTCCGGCTGAAGTAGAAGGTTTACTTGTGCTCCCTAATTGAGAATTTGAATCCAAATAACTTTGTTTTGAGCTTAATTGTGAAAGAGCTCTTGCTATATCCATCGTTGCCCCCATAGCTTCACCATCTGGTTCAAGATAAATAATTAATTTGTGTTCTTCATCTTTAGCTCCAAGGATGTGACCTTCACCTCGAATTGAAGTAGCTACTATCCGTTCTGAAGTACATTGAAGAACAGAGTATTTTACACCTGAAATCTTGATAAATTGAGCTGTTAAGCTGTTCCAGCTTGAAACGACTCTACTAACATCAGCACTAATGTCCCAGTTATCTGTTGAGTAAAGAATAGTATCGCTTCCTTGAACTACAGCAGCAGCAATAATACTGGGATCATTTTGTAGTAAATTGTAAACAATTGTGGCAGGATCAGTGGGCATTTTTTTTTCCAATTTTTTAGATTTAAATATCCTAGTGTAAGAATAATAATAATATTAGTATAAATATAATTATAAAATTTGTATTAAAAATTTGTGGTTAATTATTTATTCTTCTTTTAAGGCTTTAATGTTAATTCTCCCAAACTTGGGTTTATATCGAAATTTATCGCTATCAGAGTCTAATTTGGTCTTATTATTGAATTTATTATTAAAAACTAATTTATTATTAGAAAATAAGTAATGCTCTAAATCATTTTTATTCAGTTCCTTGAAGTGATCTTGTAGTGATGTATCTTTTTTAAATATCTTTCCACACACGGGGCAATTAAAGTATGGATTACCTAAAAGACCTTTTGGTGATTTAACAACAATTGGAAATTCTTTCCTCTTATTTGATAGTCCACGATCTTTCCGACAAAAATGCCTTTGTAATCTTCCATAAGGTGGATACTCGAAAAAAATTTTACTTCCGTGAGTGCACTCCCAATACAACACATCTGCACCACACTTTTTACAAGATGTCTGAAATGATCGCAGATAACAATGTTTCCCGTGACTTTTATAATAATGTCGCATTATATTAGTAGAAAATTCCATCTTATTAAAAATTTATGGTGAAATGTTGTATACTAAAATTTTTAAACACGAATTTTATTAACTGATAAATCCATAAAACGCAAACATTTAAAAGGTTGACTTTAATTATAGAAATTAAGGATTTGAAATATACATGGGTATAAGTAATTGGATCTCTCAATGCGTCAAAATAATTTAAATTTATGCCCAGAATGTGGGAATACGAATTTAGTTTCTGACAACGCTCGCGGCGAAATTATATGCAATGTATGTGGTCTAGTTTTGAGTCAAAAAATCATTGATTCTGGTCCAGAATGGAGAGCTTTTTCCTCAGAAGAAGCTAACAGAAAAGCTAGAGTAGGAGCACCAACAACTTTAACACTGCACGATAAAGGATTAAGTACAATGATTGGATGGAATAATAAAGATGCATTCGGCAAAAGTATAAGCCCAAAAATGAAAGCTGAAGTATATCGCTTAAGGAAATGGCATGTAAGAACGAGAACCAATAAATCAATAGATCGAAATTTAGCCTATGCGATGAACGAATTAGATCGCTTTTCTTCACAACTGAACTTGTCGAGAGAATTAAAAGAATCAGCAGCTCATATCTATAGAAAAATGGCACATAAAAACTTAATACGAGGAAGATCTATTGAAGCAATGCTTATAGCTTCAATTTATTTATCGTGTAGGTTAAATAATATTCCCAAAACTCTTGATGATTTCGTCGAATTTGCTCTCGTTGATAAAAAAAAGATTGCTCGTTGTTATAGGTTAATATTAAACGAATTAAAAATTAATATTCAAGTTTCCTCTCCAATAAATTTTATCCCACGATTTTGTGCCGAGCTAAACCTTTCAGGAAGAACTCAGAATCGAGCTGCTGAATTACTAAAATTAGCAAGGAAACACCGTATTACCACTGGAAAAGCACCCACTGGTTTAGCGGGGGCTGCGTTATATGTAGCCGCAATACAAGAGGGAGAACGTCGAACTCAAAAAGAAATCTCATTAGCGGCAGGAGTTACGGAAGCTACAATACGGAACAGATATAAAGAAATAGTTAATCATTTGAGATTTGACTTAAATCTGTAAAATCATTTAGTCTATTGAACTTTTATTCTTTTTATTACATCAGGGCGTTTTTTATATAAGATGCGAAATCCACAGTGAGAACATTTAATTCCAGGAAGAGCGTTTAATTCTTTTTTAGACACATCTTTCCCACAGCTTTTTCTAGCACACACATATTTCATAATTTTAGAAATTAACTAAGGTTAAAATATTTTTCGCAAATAATGTAGAAAGCTAGTAGAATTCCTAATAACTTTAACAAAGTAAGAAAAATAATGAAAATTAAATGTATAATGACTTTCTCTTATCCTCCGTATCTACAAACTCAAAAGTGTTTAGATCCTTTTCGAGCTGGTCTCTTTTATCTTGAAGGTTTTTTGTAATATCGTCAATATTATCCAGAGAATATTTCTTTTTAATTGGTAATGTAAAAGACTTCTTGAGCATTTCCAAAAGAGTTATGGAAGCTTTTAAATCGGTGATGTCCTCATTTATCATGGCTATATTATCTGTTTCCGCTAAAAGGACGATCCCATCTAAATTGAATCTCGCTTTTGCTAATGTAGGGATTAAGCCATTAGCACCTATAATTACACCCTTTTGGATTTTCTCACAGTTGTTTTTCGTTATAAAATTTGCCAGTAATTCTCGATCAGTTGAACTTGCATAAATTTTAGGAATTTTTGAATTAATTTTACGACTATTCACTGGATATGCCCCTAAAGCTATTATCAATTTTATTTTGCATTGATATATTATCTCTGTAAGAAAGTTAGAAATTCTATATATACCTTTAGGTGTTAAGCTTTGCGCATCTGCTGTAATTAAAAAAATATCCCTTTGTCGATTCGGATCTTTCCAATATAATATCTCTGCTTTAGGAGCTGATAATAGACTATCATCAACTATAGCTCCCGCTGGATAATCATCAAAGATAAAATCCATAAAATTCTTGGCATCGAGTTGCCCAATTAAAGAATCGATTGCAAATTTACCAACATCAGCTATTCCTGGCATTCCTAAAATACATATTGGATCTACAAATTCATCCTCGTTAAAATCAACATGTTTAATTATCCTTATCCCAGACTCCGTCACTTTTTTTACCTTAAGCATTGTTTATTTGATATTAATAGAGTCTTTTTTATTTCTTTAAAATCAATGTGTTATCCTAATAGACACATAATTTAGTGTAAAAGTAATATATTCATATTATCACAAAAATTTTATTTTCTAAAGTATCATTAAATATATCGGATTTCGTACCGATAATATTAAAAAATCTTTTTAAATTTTTAGAAGTGACCGAGCTAAAATATAAATGTCTAAAATGCGGAACATGTTGTTTTATTAATCTAAGTTCTCCTAATGCAGATTATATAAAAAGAATTCCACTATATCCCGTAGAGGTTGATAGATTAATAGAAATTGCCAAAAAGAAACAAATCAATCTGATGGTTAAAGAAGATCTTGTTTTTCCCGATATTCTAAATAAAAAAATACTTGTTTTAACATATCGTTTTATCTTAAATGAAAATGGTCATTGTGTTTTTTATGATTCTAAGATAGGATGTACTATCCATGAAATTAAACCTTTTGCGTGTCAATCATATCCGTTAGCATTAAAACGGATCGACGCCTTTAATTTAGAAATCACAATTGACTCAACTTGCAATTGGGTAGAGAAACATCATAATGAATTGAAAAATATAGACTATAATAAGATCAAAATAATTTTCAGTGAAGGTATTAAAAATGCAGAAGCTTTTCTCGCAAAAAATAAAAAATTGCAATTACTTATAAGAAGAATGGAAGCTGAAAATAAAATAAAGATTGCACGTCAAATTTCATTAGAAGCCTTTAACATTGCTCTAAAAAATTGGAAACGCGAAGAAATAAGGATTAGCTAAATTAATCATCAATCTTTTTTAATAACCATTTATATGATTGACAACTACATTAGGTATATTTTCACCAACATTTAATTTTTATTATGAGAAAATTTATATCTTTACTCTCAGGTGGTTTGGATAGCCCAATAGCAGCCTACTTAATGATTAGAAGAGGGTTTACTCCCATATTTCTCTCGTTTCTAACTTCAGATGACTACGAAGATTCAATGAAGAAAAAGGTTATAAAAATTGTAAAAATCTTATCAACATTTACAAACGATGAATTAAAAATATATTTCATTAACCACGATAATAACTTGGAAGGTTTTAAACAAGCTTGCGACCGAAAATTAACTTGTGTTTTATGTAAGCGATTAATGCTTAGAATTGCTAAGCAACTAGGAAAAATCGAAGAAACTAATATAATGGTCACTGGAGATATTCTGGGAGAACAAGCTAGTCAAACTTTGGACAATTTATATTCTTATAATAATATAATTCATGATTATATTCTTTTAAGACCACTAATAGGATGCGATAAACAAGAAGTAATTAATTTAAATAAACAAATTGGGTCGTATAAAGCTTCTTCAGATGCTTCAGCAGGTTGCAAATTTAATCCTCAATACCCAGAAACTCACGCGAAATTGTACGAAATAAAAGATTCGGAAGAAAAAGTCAGCATCTTTGATTTAGTTGAAAAATCAATAAAAAATGCAGAGATCTTAAAATTTTAAGTTTAAATCCTCAACTAAAGTATTAAAATCCTCGTCTTCTAATTTTAGCTCATTATAATCGTTTAAACCGTCACAAATTGCTTGAGCTATTAGGTGTTTACAAAATGGTCTTTTTCTTTGTATTACTACATTCTTATAAAAATCTTGACAGGAACAATATAATTTGGGATATATCAAGTGTTCACAAGCCTCACCCAAAGCGACCCAAATAACTCGATTCGAAGGTTTATAATTATACTTTTTTATTCCCTTTTTTATGACTTCTAAAACCTTATCAACCTTATTAGGAAAAATAGAATCAATGAGATTTATTAACTCGTCATCGATATCGCTTTTAGTTTTAGCCTTTGAATAAACATCAAATAATAAATCTTTAGACATTTGATTATCATATAGTAATTATAATTGATAAATAAAAAGGATCTAAAGTTTGTATAATATTTTATATTTCCCAACAAGATATTTTCCTGCAATCTCGGGAGCAGAATTTTATATCCAAAATATGGCAGAAATATTAAATTTGAAATATAATTATGATATTCACGTCTATACTTCTACTGCAATTGACTTTAAAGCTTTAAGGGAACCAAGCCGGAGAATTATTAAACTCGGGGAAAAGTATTACGACAACGTAAACAATTTAAAAATCACGCGCTTTCCTGTTAAGTATAATGTTTCACAAGATGAAAAACTAAAACTCATAAAGAGAGAAGCATCTTACAGGGATTTAGAACTATCTGACGAATGTTTGATTGAATATTTAAGAAATGGACCCTACTTGGAAAACCTCCTTGAAATGATGGCGCGTCCCACTAAGTTTTCATTCGATTTAGTTCATACAAGCTTCTTTCCTTATTTTAATACAATCTTAACTTTAATGCTAGGAAAACTTACAAATAAACCAACTGTTTGTACTCCCTTTTTTCATTTCTCAAATCCCAGATATCTTAATAAAAATTATTTCGAAGCGTTGCAAAAGTTTGATAAGATAATTGCTTGTACTCATCTTGAAAAGAAAATATTAAATGAAACGTTAGGCATTCAAGAAGAAAAAATAAAAGTTATATCCATGGGGGTGGATTACAAGAAGTTTATTTTACCACAAAAGCTAACTCCTAAGAGATTTAACTTTAAACAGAAGTATTTTAAACCAAATGAAAAGAAATACAAAATGATATTATTCTGTGGATATAAAAATTATGAGAAAGGAGCAATTTCAATTTTAAAAGCAATTCCCTTCATCTTACAAAAATACAGAAAAGTGTATTTTGTCTTTATTGGGCCGTCCACTATTGCGTTTAATAGAGAGCTCTCTAAGATACAGAAAGCTATCCATCCTCGAGTTATTAATTTAACTCCTGATAATTTGACGGGATATTACGACGTAAAGAAAATCGCAGCTTTCAACGAAACAGATGTATTTTTGATGCCAAGCCGAAGTGATGCGTATGGTATTGCTTTTCTAGAAGCTTGGGCTTCTGGTAAACCCGTTATAGGTGCAAACATTGGGGCGACACCAGAAGTTATAAGAGATAAAATCGATGGGTTACTTGTTGAGTTTGACGATAATATTGACATCGCCGACAAAGTCGTATTGTTATTAAAAAAGAAACGATTAAGCAAAAAATTAGGATTAGAAGGTAAAAACAAAGTTCAAGAAAGTCTTTCTTGGGATATAATAGCTAAGAAAACGCACGAAACATATCAAGAAATAATTTTAAAACAAGGTGGATAAACTGAAAAAAATATCTGGAAATCCCTACTTAAATAAAAAGGAGGGTGTTTTATTAATTGACAATATCCTACTTAATGAAATTTTAAAGACTTATACAACTCCCTTAATGATTTTTTTAGAGAATAGAGTTAGAAATAATATAAACACCTTTCGTAAAGTCTTTAAATCTGAATTTAACAATTTTCAATGTTTTTATTCGTTCAAGGCTAATTTCCTTCCTGAAATTTGTACTATTGTTCAGTCAGAAGGCTTAGGTGCTGAATTAATTGGATTACCTGAATTAAAATTAGCGTTGAAATTGCAGTTTCCTCCAAATAAGATTATTGTAGGAGGTCCTTATTTGCCTAAAGAACTTATCAAAAAATGCGTTCAAGAAAATATTAAAGAAATAGTAGTATATAATATGAACGACTTAATTCATATCAACTCATTTGCTAAAAAATCTCAAAAAATCCAAGATATATGCCTAAGAATTAATACTCAAAAATTCGGAAGCAAATTAGGAATTTTATTAAATCAATCAAATGTATTGAAATTAAAAAAAATTATATATGAGTGTAAGAACCTTAAAGTTACAACCTTGTTATCTCATTATGCTACTCAAATGAATAACTTTGAGTTATTTAAAAAAAACATAAATATCCTCTTAGATAGTACTAAAATTTTATCTGATGCTGGAATTAAAATTGAAAACTTAAATTTGGGAGGGGGTTTTCCTGAAGCAGTTATAATGCCAGAAAACCAGTTAAGAGATGTAGCAGCAAAGATAAAATCAATCATAAGTAACCATGAAATTAATTTTAATAATATCTATTTTGAGCCAGGACGTTACTTAGTGGGGGATGCTGGTTTGCTCGTTGCAAAAGTTATCAAGGTAACTGATGATAGATGGATTTTCTTAAATATTGGTAATCATATCTGCCCCAAATTTGCAAAATCCTCTTTAAGATTTTACAACGCTACGAGAATTGGGGAACCACACAAATTTAAAACATCAATAGCCGGAATTGTGCCTACGGATCAAGATGTTTTAGTTAAAGATTATTTTTTTACCAGCGACCTAAAGGAAGGAGACATTGTAATAGTTACAAATGTGGGGGCTTATAATCTGACTTTTTCTAATCGTTTTCCTTATCTTCTTCCCAACATAATTCTTGTTAAAGATAAAACTGTTATAAATATTTTTGATCCTTTGGTAAATTGTGATTTTTCAATATATTAAGGCTGAACAATGTATTTTGTAGGTAATATGTGAATATCATATTGATTCTAATTTTTTATATATATTATTTCTATAACAAAAATAAAACGCTATGTTGTTTTTTAATGGAATCTCTAATAAGGAATGCTAAGAAAAGAGATGTGGTTAGGCCAGCTAGGGAAAATTTTGGTTACGCTAATATAAAAATCGTAGGTTGTGGAGGAGCCGGAAATAACACTATTAATCGATTAATGAAAATAGGGATTCGTGGTGCTAAGTGTGTTGCTGTGAATACGGACCTCCAACACTTAGAAAGTGTCGATTCTCACATAAAAATGTTAATAGGAAAAAACTTAACGCGAGGTTTAGGTGCAGGGGGTAACCCAGACATAGGTAGGGCGGCAGCAGAAGAATCACGTGAGGATTTAACAAAAGTATTAAGAGAAGCTAATTTAGTTTTTATTACCTGTGGAGAAGGGGGTGGAACTGGGACCGGAAGCGCTCCTATAATAGCAGAAATCGCTAAACTTGAAGGCGCAATAGTTGTTGGCGTGGTCACATTACCTTTTGAGACTGAAATAGGGAGGATTGATAAAGCCCAAATAGGTCTTAATGAATTAAAGAAGTATGCTGATACATTAGTAGTCATAGATAATAATCGCCTTTTAGATATTGCTCCTGACTTACCTATTATTGAGGCGTTTAGCGTTGCTGATGAAGTCTTAGCAACGATGGTCAAAGGAATAACCGAAACAATCTCATTACCCTCCCTCATCAATTTGGATTTTGCTGATGTTAGAACTATTTTAAGCACAGGAGGTGTAGCAATAGTTGGAGTGGGTGAATCCGGTGATAAGGGCAACCGAGTAGAAGACGCTATCGAAGATGCACTTAACTCGCCTTTGTTAGACGTCTCTATTGATGGTGCAAAGGGAGCTTTAATTCATATTTGCGGGGGAAACGATATGACTCTTGCAGAAGCAAATTCTGTAGCAAAAAAAATATCAGAAAAGATGGATGTAAATAATGCGATGGTAATCTGGGGCGCCCGAGTTAACGATGAATTTGAGGGATACTTAAGAGTTATGCTCCTCATAACAGGTATCAAATCACCACAGATTTTTGGAAAAAAAATATCAAGCGTTCAATCATTTAGTAGCAATAACATAACAAAGAATATTAGCGAGAGTAAATTGTCAAATGACATTCTAAATATTAGAGAGCTCTCAATTGATTAATTTCATTTTTTCTACTCCTTTTTAAATTCATTTCAATACAAAATTATATGGATCATAAAAATAGTCTTAAAACTCAAAAAGAAGTAAACACAGTTTTAAATAAATTAGCTGAATGGAAGAATCTATTTTCTATCAATGTAAACTATTTTTACGAAGGATGGGCAATATATCTTAAAGAAAAGAGCATCTATCCAAGAAGTATCGTGATCTTCAAGTCATACTCAGAAGAATATTACTCAATTAAAAGTTTTGAAATACATTCTAATAAAGCAAAAGAATTTTTTAAAGAGCTTTATGCTAATGAAAAAATTGAAACTATTTTAAATCTTTACTCTGAAGTTAAGGAGATCATTTATGGAAAAGATATTTTAGAGTCAATATCAAGAATTAAATGCGATTAAAAAGTGTAAAAAACTATAAAATAAGATAGATAAAATGTTAAAATTGAGGTTTATACAATTTCCTAAACTCTTCTTTCTTCTTATCATTATATTTATTTTCTAAGAACTTAAGCACTGAGTGGTGAGGCATCCCGCTCAATAACATATTTACGGCTTTTCTGGCGATTTGTAAATTTTCATAGTCAGAAATAATAGAAACCGTTTTTCCATAAACAGATACATAACTCTCCGCATTACTTTCTATTGCTTTTCTCATTTCGCCATTCCTACCAATAATTCTTCCTTTTAATCTCTTTATTTTCTTCTCAGATTTCCCTAATAGGTCGTAGAGATTAAATACTTCAATATCAAAAGTTTCATCTAATAGTTTCATAGCTTTTACTGGGTTGAACCCTCTGTTTATTGCGTTAACTACTTTTTGTGCGGTAAAAGTGCTAAGTGGATCATTTTTTGGATGTCCTATTACTGGTTTGATATCACAATCTCCGGATTCACTGTCCAAAACGATCTTTACTCCTAAAGATTCTTCAATTTCTTTTTTTGTTTCTCCGTTCTTTCCAATGATTACAGCAATCCTATTTTTTCCTATTTTCATAATTCCGTTTTCAGTTTAATAACTTCAATAATGAATATTTGTTTTTTTATCTAATCTAAATTAATTACTTCATAGTAAAATTCTTCAGGATTAGGCACTTCTACTCCAATTTTTTCAAAATAATTAAAGACATTCTTGATATCTCTCACTAGATAAATTTCTGCTTTTGGATGATGGATTGTTACAGCTTGTGAAATATCAATTACTACTGGTTTTTGATTGTGATACAATATATTAAATTCTGATAAATCACCGTGAACTAAGTTGGCTTTTTGGTATAATATTTTAATAAAATAAAGAATTTCGTTTAATAATTTAATAGGATCCTTTGGAGATTTTATTTCTTTGAGTTTTGGTGCTGGTATCGATCCAAAACCAATATATTCCATGATTAAAATGTTATTTTTTATATGAATTGGCTCGGGGACGCTTAAACCTGCTTTATATGCTCTTTTAAGATTTTTAAACTCTTTACTTGCCCATAGATATATAATTTTAGATACGTTATGCGGTATTCTTTTAAATCTGTTATCTCCAATAATGTAATTTCTCATCCATTTTGAAGTATTTGTATCAATCTTATATATTTTTATCGCATATTCCTTATTATTTTGACCGTACGCAAGATAGACATTTGATTCTTTACCCGCGGAAATAATACCTTCAAGTCGGCTTAAAGTTCCAGCTTTTAATAATTTGTTCATTTGTAAATACATCCGTTCATCAAATACAGAATCAACCGTAGCCCTTTTTTTTGTCTGGTCTATTTTTTTTATTCTTTTAGAGTCAACCTTCCTTTTTTCTAAATCATCTAAATTTTTATTAAAAATCTCATCCATATCATCATCGTTATCTCCATTTTCGATATCGTCGCCATCTTCATCCATAACATCTACTTGTTTCTTTTCCACTTATTCCTCCTCCTCTAACTTTTTAATTACTTTTTTATCGTCAAAAAAAAATGAAAAGTTTTTTACAAGTTTAGTTTGTTTTTCATCCCTTAAAACAACCTTATTTTTAGTCAAATGCTCGATAACATATTTTGAATTGTTAATTAGAATAAAGTCATTCTTCTTAAATGGAAAAAATTTTATGAGTGCTTTTAATCTATAGAGATTCCTTCCCTTTTGAGAATCCCGACCCACTAGTTTCTTTGTCCTCTTTAAGATAAAGTAATATTTCGACCTAATATGTGAGATTATCCGGTTCATAAGCTCATTTGTGCTTAAATAGAGATCAACACCAAGTGTTTGATCCTCAATTTTTGCGATGTATTGTTTGTTGTTTTTGCTAAACAATTTTTCAGCTAAAAATGAAATATCATCTAACGCATCTTTAATAATCCCAAATTGAGCTTTATCTTTTACCCTTAGCTGAATAATCGAAAGAAAATACATCCCTCCTCTTATATTGGCACAATTTTTGCACATATCGTAAGAAATATTTACTCTTAGCGTTTCTTGATGTATTATTTTACGATCTCCTTCCAAAGTTCCCGATATAATTACATCTAAGGATGATAGAAGATTGCGGGAAGAATAGATTAATTCGTCAAATGAAAAAGAAAAAGCGATTAAACCTTGTTTTACGTAGTTCTTCAATAAAAAGCGAGTTAAAACTTCTTCAATAATAGCTAAGATTTCATTTTCAGTAGGTTCAAACCATTCTTCTTTTTTTGCATATTTATGACAATCAATACAGAGTTTAAAATTATAACTTTTAGGTAATTCAAATAAAGGATTTTCCTCTAAATAACAATTAAGGCACATACCAAAATGAGGTGCGTTTTTGTCTAGTTCTGTACCACATATTGCGCAAAATCTGTGAGGCATTAAAACATCATTTTTATTGCCATTGGAATATTATTTATTTTTCTTACTCCATCTTTCGGAAGGAGTTGAAGATCTATAGCCTTATTAGTAATATTTTCCCCTACAATATTAAAGTACGAAGCCTCTTTTAAAATTTCTAACGCTTGGTCTATGCTTAGAAGGGCCCCTCCAAAAAAACTGGAGCTGATTTCAATTCTTATATCCCCCTCTGTAAAAATACGGTTTAATAAAGTTTCATCGCAACAAGCGACAGTGTCAATATCATTCCTTCTATGGATTTTTAGATATACTTTCATCTATTATTCCTTAATTCACGTTTATTTTTCTCGTATTTCTTCCCGTGCACCACAAGCGGTACATTTAAGATAACTTTTTTTGCCTTCTTTTTGAATATCTGTATCAGGCTTATTACAGATCTTACATAATACATATGTTTTAGAATAGAGTTCAATTATTCTGTTCAAAACTTTTTCTTTATAGATACCTTTTAGAAATAATTGCTGTCCTCTTATTTCCCCCATAGTCCCTACTTTTTTTAGAAACACAACAATGAAATGCTTTCGATCTCTATTTAAAGTATTAATTATTTTGTTAAAGTTTGTTATGTATGTGTTTTTAGCTTCAAATCTTATCTGAACTTTTGGAATTTCATACCTAGATAATTTCTTTACATTATCGGGAATATTCTCGTAAGCTTTATCTATTAATTCATCATAATTGTTGATATCCATATTATTCTACCTATCTTTAATAATTCTACTAATTTTAATAATTATGCCTACAAAAATAATTTTACGGTTTTTAGAAAACAGACTTCATTAATAACTTTGATACATATTTTTTTCTGTAGGATAAATTCGGGATTCCATTATTAAATCGTTAATATAAGTTCTCAGCTTATTTTCAGGAATCTGCAATCTTGCTTGTAAATCTTCAAGGCTTATACCATTTCCATCTTTATATTCCTCTATTGCGGAAAAAATTTCTTCTTTAATAGTATTATCATCTTTAGAAGGTACACCCTCTCCAAATATTTTATCTATATCAATATCGTCTGGTACATTATCAAAAAATGAATCTTCGACCATTTTAGAACCACCTCCTTCGTCAGGAGGAATTTCTTGAATATCCCCCGATTTAATTTTTTTAATTACTTCCGCCTCTCGTAGCAAAACGTAATTGGGATCAAGAATTTTTTTAATTAATTTAATATTGCTAATTTGAGCCTTCTCATTAAAATATCCCACTCTTCCTAAAATATCAACTAAATCTCCTGTCTTTAAATCCTTATATTTATCTATGTCAACATCCCACTTAACAGCTGAAATTATACCTGTACCATCCTCAAACTCGAATCGTAAGTTAGTGTTTATTTCTTCTGTCGTAGAATTTATATCATTAATTCTTTTACTCACAAATTCTTCTTTATTAGTAATCGTGGCGACAAGTCTAACTCTTTTAAGAGCACCAAAGATGGTGAATAATGACTTATCCTTAGCGTTATACCTACCTTCTACAAGATGTTTTACCCAACAACGAATTGCGGGAGAAAATTCATAAATTCGTGTTTCATTCATAATTTTAACACATGAAAAATCTTTTTTAAATTCAATTACATTATTATCGATTGTGATTTAATAAAGAATTGATTATTAAGCGTTAAATATAACTAATCCTCCCTTAATTTTAATAGCTTTTTGAATTTTCTTAATATTTCTTATGATTAGAAAAAAGTTTTAACTTAGAAAAGAGGAAAAAGTAGCGGGGGTTCGATTTGAACGAACGACTCTGACGCTAGCTCGTAAGTGAGCAAGCGTTCTCAGGGTTATGAGCCCTGCGGCATAAACCAGGCTAGCCCACCCCGCTTAGGTTTTTTCTTATGAGTATCACTCTAGAAATATAGATCATATAATTAATTTAACTTTTAATTTCTTATCATTTTTAGGGACGATTGTAGTGGTGTTTTTTTAGTTTAAAATATATTAACTTACAGTTATTTAAAATAAACTTAAGATTTTAAACAAATGGTTGACTCGCATTTAAAAAGCTTTTTTGGACAAAATACCGGTATTATAGTAAGCAGCTTTTCACGTTCAGACCCTTTTACTTTTGTACATTGTTTTAAAAAAAAATCCAATGGAATATGGGAAAAACCCTCTTCTAAAGAGGGTAAATCTATTAAATTTTCGTTAGAAGAAATCGTATTAATTTTAAGAGTATTAAATCGTCAAACTCTTAATTGGCAATGTCAACATAACTATAAAGATAATACAACTTCTATCTCGTTTAATTGGGAAGACGACGAAACAAATGTATTATGGATTAATATCGGGAAGTATTCAAAAAGGCTTAACCTTGCTCAAACAGAAATCTTAAGACTACTTTTATCACATTTCCTAGAAGAAAAAATAATACATTCAACATTTCCAAAAAAATTAACACGTAATAGTAAAGCAAAAACCTCCTTATCGTTAGAAATTAAGAAAACTAAAGAAATCGGTGGTGATTTAGATGAGGATTATGACACCAACTTAAATGAGCCGCTAAATAGAGAAGTTTTAATTAATGAAATGAGCGACATCGATGGATCAATTGTGGGAGAAACAGATAAAGCGTTTTTAATAAAGTTCGATAAAATCGAGGAGTGGATACCGAAATCAGCTATTAAAAATCACTCCATTACACAAAAGAATATTTCTCAAAAGTTTTTAATTGAT
>Ga0209977_10000304_pt1 | contig 19398 bp, 13 predicted proteins | sample SumtaG_2_FD_183113 | JGI IMG/M metagenome (GOLD analysis project Ga0209977, IMG submission 183113) | Deep subsurface microbial communities from Indian Ocean to uncover new lineages of life (NeLLi) - Sumatra_00607 metaG (SPAdes) (version 2) | ecosystem: Environmental > Aquatic > Marine > Oceanic...
GAATTATCGGTCCTAATAATGAAGATTACGATATAGCCCCTTGGAATTTCATATGGGCAATGGATAATGAAGGAAGAATTTTTCAATTCTTAATTCAAAAAGAGAAAATCGAATTTAAAGACTCACAGGCAACATTAGTAGCTTTAGCCCCTCCAGAATTAGGTAAATTGTTTAATCAATATAAAGAAGGAGCCATATTACGAACTTTATCTTTACTAAATAATCCGAAAAAGATGAAATTTTTAATAATTTTAGCACCTAAAGGTAAATCAATCGCCGAAGAACAGCAAATGCTTCAAATAAATAAGAAAGATTTAGAAAAATTGAAATTTAATAATATGCTCAAGCAGATGCCGAATATCAAAGGGCAATGGTTCCCCGAGTATTCTCCACGTTGTCCAAACTGTAACAAGTTGATTACAGAAATAAAAGGTTTTAATATTGGGGCTGTTAAGTTGAAGTGTCCTTATTGTGGATATCAAAAAACTTGATTTGCATATATTATTATCTTTAACTAAGTAACGATGAAAGAATTTAAAATTAGTGATCTTCTTAAACTTAAATTGGAGGATAACAAAACTATAATATACATTAACAACGTAAAAATAATCCAATGTAAATACTTATTGTTGAACGAGTTAAACTTTACCCGTGAATCTAAAGAGAACAGCTCAAAAAAATTATCAATTGATACTCAATCTAAAAGTTTGAATCATTCTTTAGAACTAATTGATGAATATGAAAATGATATTCCTCCTGAAGTCGAGTTTTGGGCACATTCGTCAAATTTACAAGCATGGTACGAACAATCATACAATACTCAATTACTTCATAGCAATTTAGCATTCCCATTACTAAGAAAATTAACTCACGCAGGTGATAAAACAGCAAAAATGGTTTTTAAAAAAGAAATTATGAATAGATTTCGAGAAGGAGACTTGAATGTAATGGTTTTCTTAATTTTAGAAGGTTTTTTAGATGAACTGAGCATAGAAGAGTCTGACGATTTATATCAAGAATTAGATTTCGAAACTTATAAAAAACTCCAAAAACACTTGAGAGAGTCTGAGAAAAAGGATACTTTCATATTATAGATATAAACCTATTCCAAAATAAATTGATTTGAATTTTTTGAATTTAATGGGTCTGATAAATACTGATAATCTTGATTATTTTCAATAATTTAAGTAATATTTTCTAATTGCATTTATTAAATGCATTTTTATAATTTCAATCAATATGGATTTTTTTAAGTTATTATTAATACTAATTATAAGAAATGAATCAATATTTTATTATAATACAAAAGATAATGCAGACATATCATGTTTGTAGCCGCATTAGATTTAGGAACTACTGGTTGTAGAACTTTTATTTTTGATTTAGCAGGTACGATTATTGCTAGTGATTATCAAGAATGGCAGAGTTTTTATCCTTCTCCCTCATATGTAGCATCATCTTGATAAAAGCAACATGTAAACTATTAGTTTTATTTATTGTTATAATTTTCTTTTTTAATCTTGTTGATTATATTAATTTGATCTAGCATTAGACTATCATATACTTTAAAATTATCTATATATTCAATCATTTTCTTTATAGTTAGCCTATCTTTCATTATATAACTAGAAATAAGAATATGATATGAATTAATCTTCCTTTTAAATTCTTCTAAATTTAGGATTTTTAAAAATTCTTTGTATAAATTATTATCGTTCAAGTTTGCAGCTCCAAATATCACGTAGCATATGGCTTCTTCCAAAATAATATCATTTTTCTTAAATATATTACAATTCTCATTAAAAAAAATAATCATATCTTTATAAGAGCCTTTTTTTATTAGAATTAAAATCCTTTGAAGTAATGCTTTTGGATCATTCTTTAATTTTTTAAGTACAAGCATATTATTTTTTTCAGCTTCATTTATATTTTTATTAAGAATATATAATGAAGCTAAATTATAATTAATTCGATAATTTTTTTTGTTTTTCTGCAATCCTTTTAATAAAACCTTCTCAGCTAAATCAAATTTGTTATTCTCAATTAATAATCTTCCATAAAGATTATATAGTCCAGATTTAGTAGGATTAATTTTAAGAGAATCTATAATAACTTCTTCAGCATTTTTAAATTCTTTTATTTTAAGTAGGAATTCAATTAATTTTATATTTCGAGATACTGAGAAATATTCAGGGATTTTAATAAAAATTAAACCTATTATTATTGAAATTACAACAGCAGTATTTAAATCTGTTATTATAATCTTCAAGATAGAATCTTGAGGTAAGATTATGTTTAATATTGATAAAGCGATAGATGAAGTTATAAGTAAAAATATCGTAATCCCGAAAGAATACCTAGCTCTAAAGGTAATTTTTTCTGGTATATAATCAAAAATAATTCGATTATTTGATTTTTGGTCTTGAGAATTTGATTTTATCATTTTCTAAAAATAAATATTCTTCTTTATCTTTTGAGAATTCTCTCTTTAAAACATGTTTGGAGGGTATATATTCTTCTATGATTTCATCAGCCGTAAATATAATCATTTGAAAATCATTATAATGTTTTTCATGAAGCCCAGATAAGATTTCTCCAATTCTTCCAGATTTACCTTTATCAAGCTCTCCCGTCTTCCAACAATCCCATATGACAAAACGAGGATACTTAATGGCATATTTCAAAGAACAACTTAAAAAAGCATAATAAGTCCCCAAATTATATAAGTGTTTTTCATTATGAACAAGTCCTTCTTTCCAAGATTTTCCATCTATTTTTGGAAGCATAGATTTGTAATCAAGCTCTATCGATTTCGCCTCTTCATCTTCAAAACCTACTTCTTTCATAAAATATTGGACAAAAGCCTCCCAATCTTTTCTAATTTCTTCTTTAAATTTAAATTCATCATCATAACTCTTTTTTTTCTTTTTTAAATCTTTAATAATTTCATCTATACAGGGAATATTCTTTAAATTTTCTACATATTCATGCAAATATATCCTTTTCTCTTTATGTTGACTTAATTCATTTTCTTTTATTTTACTTTTATTAATAATTCCAAAAGTCATTTCTTTAGTTAATTTTTTTCTAGTTGATTCAACGTCTTTTATCTGATCATTAATCATTTCTTTGGTTTTATTTATCTCTAAGTATAGCTTTTGAAGTTCGCCTTTTTTTTCATTAAAATTTTCCATTATATTTTTTGATTGTATCTCAATTCCTCGTTTTCTCTTCTTCAGTTGTTCTGGTCTTAATAAATTTACATCTCGTTCTCGTCCACACAAAGCACATTTGGGTGGTGATTCTTTCTCCCAATTAAGTCTTAAACTAGATATTCTTCTCCCACACCTGTCACAAATATCTGATGGATTATGAAGTCTTAATGGAATAACATAGGTTTTACTATCTAATTTATTATCTATCTCAATAATCTCTTCCTTATAAAATTGAATTCTTCTTTCTATTGCAAGAATATTTTGTTCTAAAATAACAGATTTTTTAATAAGTTCTTCATTTTTTTCTTTTAAAATCCTAAGAGATTCTTGAATTTTTAACACTTCTTCATGGTTTTTTACTTTATCATAAATTTCATTTATATTTTCTAATAATTCATTTTTTAAACTGTCGATTTCATTAATTTTCGAATTTAAATCCTTCTCAACTTTTTTTAATGAGTTATGACTATTTATATCAATTTTATTAATCTTTTTTTCATCATGGATTATTTCATGTATAATTTTTTTTATTCGATGTTGATTTTTGTTTACATTTCTTATTAATGATTCTCTTTCGGTTTTTTTCTCTTTAATAATACTTCCAAAATCAGTGCTTTTATCTTCAAATTGATTTGAATCTTCAGTAGATCTTAATAAACTTTGTGTTACAGTCCTCCTAATATCTGTAGCATTCCAATCGGATATAACTTCGTCTGCCTTACCTTGCATTAAATAGAATGCACGATAAGCCTGTTTTAAATTATTTAAAGGATATTTTTTATTTATTTTATCACGAAAAATATATGGATAAAACCCTAGTTCTTTTTCAATTAATCCATTTATGTCATCTTTAGAAATCTTTGTAGCTTTTTCTTGATCATATTCTTCAATTGATACACCATCCTGAATATATCTATAAGTAGTAAATTTACCCGCTCCCTCAATCGTTTCCATTTTAATTGTTTTCAAATTCTTATTTAATGAAACTTCTAGATAAGTAGTACTAGCATTCTTTTTTGATTCATTTGATCTTTTATCACTGAATCCCATCATGGCAAAAAATATATGAATTAAAGTTGTTTTTCCATGCTTATTTGCCGTGATAATTGCATTTAAACCATCGTTAAATCTGTGATCTAATGACCAAATGCCCAAAATTTTGATTCTTTCAATTTTAAATGAATTACTTTTTTTTAAAAATTTTATCATTCAAACTCTACTCCCTAATTTTCTTTTGTCTTTCTCTATTATCATATCGATAATTCGAGTAAGTTCTTTAGTAGAAATTTCTTTTAAAGGAGTTATTTTTCTCAAATTAGATATATATTTCTGAGTTTTGGGGTTATTTTCTTCTTCAATTTGTCTAATTAGTTCTATTCCTTTTTTAGTTAAAATATACATATTATTCCGCCCAATCTTTTCAATTTTGATTAAATCATACCTAATAGCTTCAGAGATTTTATTAGCAAAATTTTTCAGATAAACTCCATGAATAAAAATGAAGAAAGTATCTTTTATTTTTCTAATAAATGATTCTTGAACAATATTTTCTTCAAGATTTAAAAAACTCAATACTTTTTTCAATATTTCCGGATTTGTAGATAAATAATACAGTTTGAGGAATCTTTTTTTTGTCTTAATAATTCTTTGATTTTCTTCATTAATAAATCCAAGAAAATAGATTAATAGTAAAAATCTTCTTGTAAATTCATTTATTTCAATATTAAACATTTTTCAAAACAATGTAAAACATTAGAGTTTTTTTATCATTTTGGTATTCAAGTAGTCATATAACTTAAAAAATATATAAAGCTATTGCCTTAATGTATATTAATTTTCGAATAATTGATATTGAAAACATCCATAATATAGTTTAAACTTGGCAAAAACTAAGCTTTAATTTTCAAATATCAATTTGCTTATTTTGATTAAATTGCAGATTTTCTTAAGATTTATATGCTGAATAAATTATCTGGGTTAGTTTGTCTGAAGTGTGGATATAAAAAAATCAAATAATCCAGAGTTTTTTTAATCAAATCCTTTATAATAATTTTTATTAAATGGTTTGATAGATAACTTAATTTTATATTAATTTTATAATCGGTGGAGTAGTATTTATATAAAATTAATGCCAAATTTGGATAATATTGCCATTTAATTGAGTCGAGTAAATTTATTATTAGTGGGTTGGCAAACCCTGCAGCCTCACATGGGAAATCATCTCAACCTAAAGTAAAATTAGATGATGTAAAAGTCGCGGAAAGCTTTCTTATTCTCATAATTAATACTTTCTTACCATTTGAAAAATAAGAAAAGGAGCATATAATTTTTTCAATGAATTTTTATTTAATTCCCCCCGAATATATTAAATAAATAGTAAGGATTATTTTAAATTAGTAGAAATACAAATAAACTAAAATATTATACCAAAAGAATAATCAAAAAATGACACAAAATAAAAATTTATATATTATTGAGCAGATCGACAAAATTGAGAGAGAATATGAAGCTTTAAAAAAAAAGTTTAAACCGTTAAGTGGTTTTTCTGTTAGATATTATGACTCTCAAGAGGGTGCAAAAATCACAAAGTTATACACAAAGGCAAGAGCATTAGTTTCTAAATATATTGGAAAAGAATCTGAGTATTACAAACAAATAGAGCAACATAGTTCTAGATTAGGTAGAAGTAATTTAGGTTTAGTTATTGCTGATTTAATTGCATTAAAGGAAGATTTATTAAGTGAGGTAGATCTCGTGGAAAAAAAAGCAAAAGTAAAAAAGAAAGAAATATCAGAAAAAATTTTCATAGTTCATGGGAGAGATAACGAAATGAAAATTGCAGTTGCTAGATTAATAGAACGATTAAATCTAGTAGCAGTTATTCTTCATGAGCAACCTAGTGAAGGTAAGACAATCATTGAAAAATTTGAGAAACATTCTGATGTAGGTTTCGCTATTGTACTTCTTTCCCCAGATGATAAAGGATATTCAGTAGAAGATAACTTCAATAATATTAAATTTAGAGCCCGACAAAATGTAATTTTGGAATTAGGGTTTTTTTATGGTAAATTAGGAAGAGGGAGAGTTGTTGTTATATATAAAGAGATTGAGGATTTTGAAATACCAACAGATATAGCAGGCGTTCTATATATCCCATACGATGATAAAGGTAAGTGGATGTTCGATTTAATTGGTGAGTTAAAGACTTTTGGATATAACATAAGCAAAGATGATATCTAAAAACTAAAATTTAAGGGTACCAATATGACAGACAAACACTACTGGGCAAACGGATCATTAGAATTATTAAATCATGGGTTAAATCACATTAAAGGGGGAAAAGAATTTGATTTTAAGATTGCCATGATAAGTATTGATAATTCCGTAGAGTTATCCATTAAAACATATCTTTCAAAAAGTAGGAGATCCTTAAACTTAAACCAATAAAGAAACTCTTTACAAAATTTAAAATAATTAGAAGGACTATTAATCTTATATTTATAGAATGTAAAAATTTAAATTTCTAGAGAATAAAATGAAAAATAATTATATTTTAGAATCTACTCTTTTTCAATCAAATAATATACAATTAAAAATAATAAGAGGTTAACCTCTCATCCCGACAATTACAAAGGAAATGAAAGAAAAAATCAAGAATCATATTGAAAAGGGTGAATATCAAAAAATAATTGAATTTTACCATGAATTAATTAAAAAATTTCCAGATAATATAGATTTACTTTCGAATTTAGGTTTTTTTTATGATGAAATTGAAGAATTTGAAAAAGCTATTGAAATATATGATAAAGCTCTAAAAATCCGTCCACAAAATGAATATCTTCTTAATAATAAAGGAAATTCTTTGTTAAATCTTGATAAGCAAGATGATGCAATATATTATTTTAAAAAAGCTACTGAGATTAATCCGTTCTACGCAATGGCTTGGAATAATTTAGGTACGTGTAGTGAAAAAGTTGGTGATCATCTTAATGCTAATAGCTTTTATGACAGAGCTATAAGTTTAAAACCTGATTTTTCGCTTCCATGGTATAATAAAGCTATTAGTTTTGCTAAATTAAAAAATTATAAGGAGGCTCTTAAGTGTATTAATACTAGTATAAAATTATCTCCAGAATCATATGAAGCGTGGACAGATAAAGGTTTTATAGAATATCATTTAGAAGAATATAATTCATCAGAAATTTCATATAGTAAAGCATTGGAGTTAAATCCTAAATATTTAAGAGCTTTAATAAATATCGGTAGTCTTTATCATTCTATTGGAAAATATGAAAAATCTATTGAGTTTGATAATAAAGCTCTAGAAATTAAACCAAATTTTGAAATTATCCACAGTAATAAGGGGATTTCACTGACTTTTAATGGAAATTTTCAAGAAGCTTTAAAAAGTATTAATAAAGCTATAGAAATTAATCAAGTTTTCCCAGGAGCATATTTAAATTTGGGAATAACCTATATCGAGATGAGAAAATATGAAGATGCGATTAATATTTTAAAAACAGCTCAGAAACTATTTGAACAAAGAAATGATGAAGTATATTTAAAAGTAGCTCAAGAATTTATGAAGAGCGCTAAGAATGCTCAAAATTTATTAAATTCACTTAAATCAATTGATAAATTGTTTTTAGAATGTTTAAATTCAGAGAATCTAAAATCTTTAAGTGAGGAAATAACACAGATCTCAAATATGTTAAAACCAATTATTAATGTTTTTAAAACTAAAGAATTACCAGAAGAAGTAATTGAATTAACTATTAGTAAGAAAATATGTATTGATTGCTTGGAGGAAATGTTAAATTTTAAAAAAATAGACATAGAAAATTTGTACCATGCAAAAGTAGTCTTTACGCGGTGGGATTTAATAGATTATAAAATAGTTGTGAATTCTATTGAAAATTTCTATTATATTATAAAAAATTATGAATCTTTTAAGCAAATTACTCTCGATGTTGAAAGAGCATTATTAGGTATTTTGAAGAATTTACACTTTTTAGATGGTGAATTATCAATAGAAATTTTAAAAAAATTAAAAACTTTTAAGACTTCAGATTCTTTACCGATAGCTGGTAATTTAGGAATGACTGATTCTCTATCTCTCGATAAAGAGTACTATCTTCAGGTATTACATGAAATTCAAAAAAAAATCCCAAAATATAGAACTAAATCATATGAAATATCTGACTACATCGAATTCATATCCCAATTTCCTAAAAGTTTAAGAAAACATATAGCATTTTTATTAAAAAAAATCCTATTTATCTCATTTAATCAAATGAGAGACGGACTTCTTAGATTAATTGATAGAATTATTGATCGTTATGAGAATACATATTTTATTATCCTAAATAGAACACTGCAAAAAAGTCCACAAACATGGAAATACTTTATAGATAAGTTTTCTCAAAAAAAGATAAAAAGTGTTAGATCAAAGAATTTGGTAAATCTTTTAAATAAATTAGATGGAAATACAAGGTATAATTTTTTATTTATTGATGATGTGATTGGTTCTGGGAATCAATTTAAAAAGATTTTTAAATTGGAATTGGGGAAATACTTGAGAAGGATAATGGATATTGTTAATTCAAAAAAAAATATTAGATTTTATTTAATTGCTGGTATTGGCACATCCTTTTCTATAACTAACATTTCCCATGAAATTGAAATGTTTTCAGATCAAAACATTTTTTATGATATAAAATTAAGAAGAGAAGATGTAGCATTTAATGAAAAAAATTGGAAAGATAAAAACGCATTGAGCGAATTAATAAATTTCTTAAAAGAAAGGGATAAGAAATTTTGGAATGGTTATAATGATTGTCAATACCTTGTTGTTTTAGAATGGAATACTCCCAATAATACTATAGGATGTATATGGCACCAAACTGACAAATGGAATGCTCTTTTTCCTCGTGCAGACTCAAATTAAATAAAATAAGTTTATTAATCCTTAACCTTGTTCTCATAATTTAAAAGTAAAAAATGATATTGTATTAAACTCTTTAATAAGGATTTTATTAAATAATTCGATATGTAACTTATTAATAAAATTAATAATAATAGGATGTAATTCAATTGTGTTTGTAGCTGCATTAGATTTAGGAAATTTAAAATCAATTAAATTATAGCAACCTTTTTTCTAATACATTTAAATCGGGGAAATTTTTTATAATTGTTGTAATGATTTTTCAGGTTTCGGTGGAAATTCACATATACAAGCTGAACACTTCATTTCTCTTTATATAGATAAAAAACTTTTAAACATAAGAGAATTTAGGATTCCCTTGGATAATTTTAACAAATTTTTAGATGAAAATGAAGAAAGATCTTATTTAAGATTGACAACGCAAGATAATTATGAGTCCTTAAAAGCAGATATAAAAGGTAAATTCTTTGAGAGTATTGTTAGTTATTATTTATTAAAGAAAGGATTAGATGTGAAATGGGCACCCAAAACTGAAATTGCTCAAATTGATATAATTGCACAGAATGATGACATATTATATTTCTATGAGTGTAAAGTAACCTTAGGACAAAAATATTTAGAAATAGCAAGAAAATTTTTGAATAAAATAGAGAAATTGATCGAAGAAAGAGATTTCATACTTGAACAAATGAAAATAGATAAAATAACGAAATATAGGATAGTTCTTGTGATTTGGAACAATTTAGACTCGAAAAGGAAAAAAGCTATTAAAAAACAATTTAATATTGAAATATTTGATAACTTTAAAAGAATATTTCATAATGATAGAATCTTCAATCAAATGGACGAGAAAAAGGTAATTAATCAAATTTTTAATGGTAATTCTAAATCTAAAGACTTTTTCCAAAAAGAAAGAATTAGGGAAGATTTCTTTTCAAATTAAGGATAAGCTTACAGACTATACTGATAAAATCTCTGAATAGTTTTGATGATTTAGATCATTTCTTAATCCGATTTCAAGCATCTCAAGCAGAAATCACGAGAATAATAAAACGGAAATTAACAAGTGAAAAATTGAGAATTTTGGAATTATAAAAATTATTTCTAAAACTATTAAGAGAAATAAATTTTTTGGAGTTTTATTTTTTAATGTTTGTAGATTTTTTATATTGATATAATAAATCTTTATACCTAACCATATCTTAGTTATTTTCCATTTTGCTTGTCTTGCTCTAATAATAAAAATAAATACATAAATAGAATTTCTTCCTTTTTTTTATTGAATTTAAACATAAAAACAGTTATTAGGAATGAAATATAGAGAACTAATAAAAAAGACAAAAACAAAAACACTAAATTTTATTGAAAATAAGGATTGGAAACAGCTTTTCCGTATTTTTCAAACAGCCCCAAAATAAATATATTTTTTTAATAGAATTCTTGAGGAAAATATTATTAATTCTTTTGAAATTAATGATAATCCTTTTGTTGTCTTAAGATCGGAAGGAGAAATTACATATTATAAGTTCAATGAATTATATGAACTAATACTTAAATTAATACGATCTAAAAAAGATATTTTCAGTAAAAAATTTAGGAATTTAATCTGTGATAAAATTTTTTCTCAAATCTCACGAGTTAAAGTTTTTAGTTCTACGATAGATCTATTTGTTGATGTACTACATCCTGAAATTATCAATATTTCTAAGGAAGAACTAATGAGTCATCTTTACAATTCACAATTATTATATCGTTTATTTAAAGTTAATCCAAAACATACAATAAAATTCTTTCCTGAGATAGCAACTCAAGAATTGTATGATTTTTGTTATGAGATGATTATTAATTATCCTGAAATTATTAATAATTATAAAGCTGAAACTAAGAAAGTATTTGAAAATATAATTCTAAATGAAAAGCAATATTATACATTAATACAATTATTAGAAACAGAAAACCATGAACTAATATCTGTTATTGAGAATAGACGTGAAAAATTAAAGCAGGAATATTATAAAAAATTACTCAACTCACAAAAAAGTGAAATTGAGCACGAATGGTTTCATAGTAATAAGTTCAGATATACTTTTGATCTTTTTAATAATAGTGAATTGCTTGAAATTATAAAAAAAATAGTGGAGCTTGAGATTAATCATAGTCATTATACGGAGAATAATAATAGAAATGTCTGGGCAAATTTAGTTTTATTAGAAATTGGTTGGAAGGGTAAAAATGAATTATTTACTGATTCTTTAGAAAAATTAACTCATTTAGGATATTTGCAAGTAGTCAGGAGATATTTTTACCAGTTTCCAGAACGAATTAAAGATTCTAAAAAACTTATATTTGAAAAATTAGGTAGTTTCGGTATTGAGCTTTTAGAGAAACATTATAAAGAGTTTGAAATTGATGATCCAGTTAAAATTTTTGGAGATTTGATTAGTAAGAATTATTACACAGAAAGAATAGTTGATATTTTTTTTAAAAATCATCAGGAATTAATATCCAATTTTATTGAAGTAATAAAAAAATATTTTCAGCTAATTAGCTCCTCTGATTCCAATAATATCAAAGTCATAGCTTATTATAAAATTACTAACTTTTTGAGAATTATTTATACGAAGTATCCAACTTATTTAGCAGAATTTGACGAAAATTTAATACAATTAGTTTTTCAAAAATTCCTCTCAATTCCTGATATCGCTGAACAATTTCATCCTTTAGACGTTCTTTACTTACCAAAAAAATTCAATTTATTTGAAGAAGAGTTCCAAAAAAATTTGATGACTAATTTAATTGAAAACAAGAAATTATCCAGTATTGAGTTTTTTTTAACAAGAAATTTTCAAAATTTTAATGGTTATCTAGAAGATATTATAGAATTTCAACCAAAAGAGAGTCTTCAATCTGAACATTTCATAAGAATCTTAGAGTTAATAGTAAAGAAAAAATATGATGATTCAAATCTAAAAAGAAAAATAATAGATCAACTTGATAACTTAGAGGATTGTAGCAGAAAAGCCCAATTATATTCTTTTTTAGGAGAATTAAATCTATCAAAACAAGTCTTAAAAAGAATGTTAGAAAATGAACTAATGATACCCTATGTAATTAATACTTTTCTTGATTACAAACTTGTAAATTTAGAAATATTTACACAAACATCTAAAATAATCAATTTTTCAGATGACTTCAAAGAAATTATTGAATGTAAAAACGATTTCGAAGATTTTAATTCAGAACAAAGTGTATGTCAAAATTTTCTTTTTAAATTAAGTTGTTATAAAGCTAGATTGTATTTTTATATTGGATTTCAATATTTAAAAGATGGCATTTATAACAAAAGTGAAAATGCGTTTAGACAATCGACTATTCTATATAACAGGTTAAGAGTGACTAAAGTAATAAAAGATAACACTAAAAAAATATTTGATATATATGCTAGGATATCTGATTTTTTTCAACTACATATCCCTTCTATAAAAGTGGGATTAAAAAATGGAGAATATAAAAGAATAAATTTTATGATACAGAGACATTTGTCAGAAATTCTTGAAGAGTTTCCACAATCGAATATCCAATTTAAAAGAATTTTAAAGAGTGTTAATAAGATTAAATTCGACTTAAATTCAACTTTTATAGATCAATTTAGATGTGAAATACCTACTAATTTTTGTCCTAAACCTCCTTTAATTTTAAAAAAAAGTCTTTTGGATGAGAATGATAAAATATGTATTAAATGGGATAAGGATAATAATCCCTCTAGTATTGAACCAATAGAAATATCTTCTGGATGGAAGAAGTATTATATAGAATTAGAATTTGCTGAAAAAAAGAGATTCTTCGATTTTAATCTTGAATTAAGAGAAAATTCCTTTTTCAAAATAACAGAAAAAGAGAAAATAACTCAAGCTGGGATTATTCGTTTTGGATTCATGCTAAACTTTGATAAATTTTATGGAGTACAAAAATTATTATTTAAAATCACTGAAGATGATATTTGCGGATTTGAATTGAAGTTTTTTTTATTTATTATTCATAAAGCTTCAAAAGAGGAAATTTCAATAAAAATTGATGATATCCCTGATTTTAACCTTCTTTTTATGAAATATGAGGGAACTATAGAGGATTTAGCTAAAGAATTTGTACATTTTGAGCACAAGAATGGAAAAAATATAGATAAAAAAACCATTAAAGAATGGCTTATTCAATTTAACACACCATATAAAGCGTATCTAGCATTAAAAATATTACAAAAAATAACTTTTATTTCAAGAAGTCTTATTACATCGGTTATTAAAGAATTATTAAATGATATTAAAGAAGAAAAAAATGAGATTATTGTATCACCTTTAGGAGGACCTGCTGATAGCTCATCCCATATCACTTATTATTTTAGAGATTTAAATTTAACAGACGAAATTAAAGAAATACCTCTTAGAGCTATTATAGATAGAAAGAATCCTAAAGAAACAACAATCCTATTTCTTGATGATATAATACAAACTGGAGATCAAGTAATATCTATCTTTCAGCAATTATTAGGAATATCATCTAAATTGAATGAGACTCATGAAGTTAAATTGAAAAGAAAACAGATTAAAAAATTTAAAAAATTTAAGCTTTTATTCTTTTTTATTATTGGGCTTAGAGACAATGAATCTAATTTAATTGAAAAATTAAATGGTATGGGATTTTCTAATATTGAAATCCATTCATACTATAAGGAAGTAAGATATACAAGTTGTTTTCACTCAACTTCAGGTGTTTTTAAAGAACCAGAGGAAAGAAGAATTGCACTTGATATGTGTAAAGAAATAGGATTTCAATTATTTGAAGACAAATCACATTGGTTTGATGAGAAAAAAAGAAAAAATTCTCTCGGTTATGGCAATGCCCAGAAATTAATTGTGTTTCCCTATAATGTCCCTACTACAACTTTACCGATTTTGTGGAAAAGTGGGAAATATAATGGTAAGGAATGGATACCTTTATTTATAAGGAGAGAAAAAAAATAAGTCTTAATAAATAAATATTTCTAAATGTTCCTATCTAGGTAATAAAGAGTAGGAGTAAGGCAATCTTTTCTATTTTGATTAAATATTTAAATACAAATCATTATCATTTATTGTTACAACTAAGCATTTTATTTAAATAGGCAAAATAAGAAAATTGGTAAAAATGTAATTATTTTTTTTTGGAGTAATAAAAAATTTTATGACAATTTTCACTTTTTCTCCTAATGATACCCATTTAATTAATGATCTGAAATAAAATGCCTAGATAAAAAAGTTCATTACAAAAAAATAATTTTAATTTTATAAAAAAATGCCTTTATTTTTTTTTTAAAAATCTTTTGAGACTTCATCTAAACAATACTTAATTGACACATATTTAATTTTTCGATTTTTAATAAACCTAATTTTTTTAATTTGTATAAAAAATTTTTTTAAAGCAATTGCATAACAAAAAATTTTATAAAAAATATGATTTAGCAATTATAAGAGGTATAATCGTGTAAATACAACCTAAGGTGGTTTGCAAAAATTATAATTATTTAATTATTAAATATTGAAAATAATTTTTTATTTGTTTTAAAAAAGTAAATAATTTAGTAAAAATAAGCAAAAATTTAAATACAAAATCCACTCCAAGTTTACATTTTGCAAAAAAATTAAAAATTTAAAAAGATAAAAGTATATAATTTATATAGAGATTAATAACCGGGTAATTAGGAAAATTACCCCTTCCATTTAAAGGTTGTTATTAACTTATATAAATTCAATTACATACTACAATTAGATGAGAATTGAATTTGTATTAATTTAATATATTAGTTCAATAAAGCAGTAAAATTAGATATTGTATATATGAAAGGGAACAAAAATTTCTCGTGAAAAATTTTATGTTCATTAAATATTTAAATAAAAATTTAGAATTGATAATTTAAGAAATAAAATGCAAAATAAAAAATTAAAATGGAGCTGAAATAATTAATGGAAGAATTTAAATCCATAAGTAATGCAGAGCTCGAGGAATTAATTTCAAATATTCTCTGTAGTAAGTTCAGATTCTGTCCCGCAGAAATAGAAACCGAAAAAACACCAAATAAATGCATTCCCGTTTTAAAAGTTGGAGAGAATTACATTCAATATGATCCCTCGCGGAATGCATATAAAGTCTGGGCAAAGGATGGAACATATTTTGGTATTACAAAGAGCAAAAGCGATGTTTGCCAGAATCTTGAACCGTATAAAGACGGAAAATATTATGGATTAAAATAAATGAATAGAAATCTATAAAATGAGGTAGCGGAAATGCCAGATGATGATGACGAAATGCCAGATATTGATGAGGATGATATAGTTTACTTTCGTCACGATAATCCAGATAACGAAAAGCCCGATTTAGCAGAGGATTCTTTTTATGATGATTTGCCGAATATAAACCCAAATGATATAGTATACTTTCGTAACAATAGTTCCGACAATTCTTATCCTAATATAGATCCTAATCAAATTACATCTTTTCCTACAATATCAAGTCGACCGAGAATTCAAAGGAAAAGGATAAACGTGACACCATTAAATCTAAATTTAAACAATGAAGAAAAGCAGACAGAAATTGAGGATTTAATAAATACTGGTAGAAATATCATTCAAAAGGAAATGAAAAATAATTTGACTATAAAAAAATCTTATAAAAATATTAATTATAACAATGAGAATTTCAAGAGAGAATTGAAAGAGAAGCTTGAAGTTGTTGCAGGAAATATTTTGAATAAGTATGATTTAAAATCTTTAGATAAAAAGGCATTGATTGATTTTGCTTTTGAACTTTTTAATCATGCCGTAATAAATAAGGGTATAAAACCTGATGATTTAGGACGGAATAAAGGTTCTCGTTATCTTTCTATTATTCTAATTTATTATGCTTTAGTCGCTTTTAATATTTATCAGTTAGGTAATGAATTTTTGACGGGGAAATTAATAGCAAGATCCATTGATAATTATTCAGAATTGGGATTTAAAACAAGAGAGACAATGGAAGGTCATTTAACTGTAGGTAAGTTCCATAAATTTCTACCGAAAGGACTTAAAAATAAAATAGTCGAACTTCCTCACTTTAAAAATTTAATTTTTGATAATAATTATAAAAATGAGTTAATTCAATATTTAGAAATCGCTATACCTGAATTATTAAATTTCTATTCAATTTCAGAATTAGACATAAAAGAAATAAAAAAACATGCAATAGAAATATTTAATTTTGCAATTGATGAAAGTATGACGCAGAATAATTTATATACTCCATATAATTCCAATAAAATGGCTTTAATTTTGATATTTTATGCTTTATTAGATTTAGGAATTAAAAGTTTAGGAATTACATCAATTGGTCAAGCTGATATTGGTAAGGCATTAAATAATGTACATAACAAACTAAATTTCTCTGATTCTGATTCAATGGTTTATCTAAGACCAAAAATAATTTATGAGTTTCTTCCAGATCGGTTAAAGAATTTACTGGATTCCCTTCCTTCTCCAAAATCAATAATATTTAATCAATATTATAAAAATGAATTGAAGAAATATCTACTTCTCATTTTTAAAGATATTATCACAAAATATTCTAAATCTATAATCAATCTAAATAGTTTGGTAAATATAGCGTTAACACTTTATAATCAAGCTCTGGAAAACACTCTTACTCCTGAAGATTTAAAGAAAAATCGAATGCCTAATCAATTAGCATTAATTTTGACATATTTTACTCTCATTCATTATGATATCTATAGGTTGGGAGGTAATGTAATAAGCATTAGTTCAATCATTGATTCAATTAATGATTTTTCTAAACTGGATTTTAATAATAAAGAATCTGCATACAATGTTTATCCAATCTATTTAATTCCCTTTTTACCTGAAATTTATAAAAAACGAGTGGAAGACTTAGATGATGCTCATAAAATTTACATTGAATACAACCAAAACTTCAAAAAGAAATTAAAAAATAAGATTAGATTTATTGCAACGAAGATTCTGGCTATCAAGAGTTTAGATGGGATTAAAACTAGTAATATAATCAGCGAGAGTTTAAAACTTTTTGATACTGCTATAAAAAATGGGTTAATTCCAGATGATTTGAAACAACACAAATACGCTAGGCACCTTTCAATCTGTTTAATCTATTTCTCTCTCATATCTCTTAATGTTATAAGTTTAGGTCGTGGTGCATTATCTGTCAGAGATATTACCGATGCTATTGCGGAAGATTATGATAAATTAGGATTTGGATCAGAGGAGGCAATGAAATTTGGCTGTGGGCTTCTCAACAAATATATACCTGAAGATATATTAGATAAAGCTGATAAAATACCGCAGACTCAAGGTATAGTCTTCAATGACGACTATTTTAATGATTTAGAGAATAATATTACATTTATAGCAGATCAGGTTAGGAACCAATATAATTTAAACATAGATATAAAAGATCTTACATCTTTGGCCATTAGGATTTTAGAAGATTGTATTAAAAATGGTTTGGAACCTTCTGATTTAGGAGATAATAAAAATGCTTCTTTCATGAGCATAATCTTAATATACTATGCTTTAATATCTCTTAAAATTACAACATTAGGAACTGGAACTATTTCCGTATCTAAGATTATAGATTCTTCAGTCGATCATTATGATAGAATAGGTTTTTCATCTTTATGGTTTTCTGATAGAGTTATTTCAGGAAGGCTTTATAATTTTCTTCCACAAAATACTAAAGAAATTGTTGATCTTTTACCTGAACGAGATCAACCAGCAGGTAAATACGAATCCATTTGTAGGCAAGCTTTCAATGAAGTTTTCTCAGATATTTTTAATATGAAAATAAAATTTATTCCCCATTTATCTTTATATAAACTAGTGGAAAATCATAGGATCAGATATATAAATGAATACATACAACGAGCACATTCAGATGGTGCTGTTAAAATTTTTTTACAAAAAAAATGTATAATTAATGCTTTCCGACATAAGTTAAGGAGAGATATTGATATATCAAGAGATATTGACGAGCTTTTATATATTATAGATGATTTCAATTCTTTTCAAATTCAGAAGATTATTGATAGAATAAAAGATAATTTAATGGAATCTGATTCGAAAGTAATAAAAGTTCAGTTCCCTATTGGTTATATCAAGATTTTTATTAAAAATAATAAAATTTTTCTTCTTGATCGTGAAGTTAATATCCCCTTTAATTATCATAGCGAAAATTTTATATGGATAACATTCGAATATAATGGAATTCAGCATTATATTTTTCCGAATTATTTTAATAAAAATATTAACCAACTAGATTCGTTTTTAAAGGGTGTAATTAATGATCTTCCTAAAATCTATCTTCTCTATCATAATGGAATTATCCTTTTTGAATTTCCATATTGGATCTGCCCGAAAATGAACAGACCGAATAGAATTAAAGATTTTATAAAAAAAGAAGTGAATTCGTTTTTTAATTTTTAATACTAATTATATTAAATAAATCAGCATTATTTTATGATATATATTATAAAAAATATAGTGTGTATTATGTTTGTTGCGGCATTAGATTTAGGAACAACTGGTTGTAGAACATTTATTTTTGATTTAGCTGGAACTATAATTGCAAGCGATTATCAAGAATGGGATAGTTTTTACCCTACCCCTTCATATGTGGAGCAGGATGCTAATGTGTGGTGGAAATCAATAAAAAGTACGATTGAGCGAGCAATAAAGAAGAGCGGGATAGATAAAAGCGAGATTGTAAGTTGCTCAATTACCAACCAAATTTCAGAAAATTAATTTCTGGAAGGTCAAAGAGAAACAATCGTACCTGTTGATAAGGAAGGAACCCCACTACATAACGCATTAGTTTGGCAAGATAGGCGGACAACTGAACAAGTAGACTTTATAAAAAATAAAATAGGAATAGATAAAATTTATAGAACTACGGGTTTAACAATAGATCCGTATTTTTCAGCTACAAAGATTCTTTGGTTCAAAGATAAGAAGCCGAACATCTACCAGAAGACTCATAAATTTTTATTGGTATCTGATTACATAATTTATAAACTAACAGGGCAATATGTTAGTGATTTTAGTAATTTAAGTAGAACGATGTTATTTGATATAAATAAACTCAAATATTCAGAAGATATTGCCTCTGAGTTAGAAATAGATTTGGATAAAATGCCAGATGCCA
>Ga0209977_10000305_pt1 | contig 19361 bp, 14 predicted proteins | sample SumtaG_2_FD_183113 | JGI IMG/M metagenome (GOLD analysis project Ga0209977, IMG submission 183113) | Deep subsurface microbial communities from Indian Ocean to uncover new lineages of life (NeLLi) - Sumatra_00607 metaG (SPAdes) (version 2) | ecosystem: Environmental > Aquatic > Marine > Oceanic...
TCTCTCCTGTGTAAGAAAAACTCATCCCTTCTGTAAATGAACCACTCTGACCGTTAACAGTCACAAGATCACCCGACCCATCAGCAGTAGCATTGATGCCAAAGAGCGGTCCAAAATCATAACCACCAGAGAGTGGATCATAATACCAGACATCAGCTCCCTCAAGATACATCCTGCCTCCACTGTTTACAAAATTGACAAGCGCTGTTGCCTCAGCACTGCCATCAAGTATAACATAGTTATCCCACCATATACCCACACAAACAAATACTGCGAGGTAGTTGTCAAGATCTGCAATCGGTAACGATGTACTGTAATCACCCACATAACCGCAAGCCTGAAGCGCTGCATCTATCGCTGGACCACTTGATTGGTTATCATCAGGATCCCAGATAAGATAGTGTTTACTTCCGACCGTCGTGCTAAACTCCAGAGTATCACAATATACACCACTCGTTACCTCAAGCATAAAGGTAACCAATTCACCCATAGGTGTCATTGCATCAGCATGTACTACGAACGGATCACCCGAATTACTCACTGTCCCGCCAGATGTTATATCGCCAAAACTGCCATCAGGGTCAGGAACATCTACATAAGGTGAATTCTCGGATAGATAACCTGCAACAGATGGTGCATCCTCGTTCCCTTTATTTTCCAGGGTAACAATAAGGTCTACCGTCTCACCGGGATCGAGTCTCTGATTCCCTGTCGGATCTACTACAAAACTATTGAGCGTAAGTATAGGTGCATATACTGTGAAGAGAGGATGGCTTGTCCAGATACTGTCATTCACATCCTGTGCAACAAAGTCAAATATTATAATATAACCATCAAGACAGTTATTCGCAACACTGAAAACATAAGAAGGTGTCCCACTTGAAGAATCACCAGCAGCAATATTGCCAAACCACGTAGAATCAACTGAGATACTAACATAAGGGTCTGTCTCGCTCAAAATCCCATAGATACCATAACCTGTTTCAACACCAATATTTTTTGCCCAGGCTGTAAGGTCGATTGTCTCTCCTGGGTTTATTCTTCCGTTTCCATTTCCACCGCTCGTATCATCTATTATACCCTTCAGGAATGAAATATAAGGACCGCTTGCTGGCTGAACCGGTATGGTGATAATATAGGGAATCTTATTATATGCTGTCACTGTAAGTGTAATATCGCCCGCTGATGTCAATGGCGGATCGATATCTATGGTTGCAAATCCTGATGCATTTGTATAAGCAGAACCGTAGAGTGTATCATTCCTGAAAAGTGCACATAATGCATTTTCAATGCCAACAACCGTTACATCAAATGTCGTTGTACCAAAATAGATTATATCGTTATGATTGACAGTCATTGATTGAGGTGTATCTGTTCTCAATTGAATAGATGCATCTCCAAAAATATGCCAGGTCTGTGCCATCTCAATGCCTTCCGCGTTTGTTGGACCGTAATGATCAATCATATAACAGGCACCATTAAAGAATATCCCTCCAGCTGTATTCATTCCATCATGGGTTAAAAGATTGACTGCGCCTTCCTGACCATAACATGGTGGTACCCAGGACTGCCCTATTGTCGCACCCCAGTGCACCAAAAAACCATCAGGCTCGCTAACTGTTCCAGCAGTAACAGATGCCTCACAGTAACAATCACTGCCATTAAAATTACCAACATCACAGGCAACCGAAATAACAAAAGGTAACATCCAGGGATTATTTAAACTATTAATATCTGAAATGTCAAAACCACCACCATTACCCCAACCTGTAGTGCCACCATGACCAATGTAGTTAATGATACTTGTCCCATCCTCAATGAATCCTTTTATCATTGCAGTTGTTCCCCAATAATCGTAGCTTTTGTTAACTTCAGTATAAGTATACGCAAGAAGAGAATCACGAAGCCAATTGCAGCGAGTTGAATCTGCATAAGGGCTCATACCAGTCTGGTCACTGGCAACGCCCAAGCCAACATGATACCAATCCACACCAGTCTGTGGTGTCTTTTCATAATCAATTGAACGACTGACCTGTTTATCAATATTTGACGAATTACCGCTCCGTGAACTGAACCTTGAAATGAAGATATCAGGGTAGTAATCGCCGCCTGCAGTATATGCATAGACAGGGTCAGCGTCTCTACCACTTGCTAAACCCATGGTTCCAGTTGCAGGCACAACCTCATTACCATCACCAACCAAAAGGACCCAAACCAAATCTCCGGCATTGTATTCATTCTGAATAAAGTTCTTAATATTCGGTTCTGTATTACCGATTGAAGAGATGGGGACCATTTTGGTATCAATGCCCTTCATCATCTTCCATTCCACGAAATCTTCCATATTGCTCATAAAGGCATCAGCACTAATGATTACCATTCTGCCTGCATACTCAGAAATAGAATCGTAACGGGCTCCATTAAAATTGAGAAAAATATTTTCATAAATATTGACAAATTCACGGGTAATCGAATCTTTCTTCTTGGTCATAACATTTGTGCCACCTTTGCTGATTTCATAAACTTTCACTACTACCCTTTTTGCAACCTTCAATTCATTTTTTGCAGGATTGTACTGGAATGGATTGAAACGTATTGACACACCCCTATAATCCCTTAATATAAATGGTTCACAAATTTCTACTGTGTTATTAGGCCACCAGGAATCGGTCTGATAAAACTTATCAAAGGTATAGGGAATAGTGTTAGAGTCAATACTTCGTAAGATATTTCCTTTTGATGGGACTAATCTATTGACATTCTTCGTCTCATATTCAACACTAACTATTCTATAACCCATTAAAGCATCATCTGGAATAATCACACTCCTTACAATTGTTGGTAGTTCTGGAAAACCCTTTTCAAGGAATGTTACCTCTCCTGGTAATATAATCCTTGAACAGGTAATCCCATTAATGTCCACCTGTTCCACAGTATAACCTTTAAGTTCGAATTCAACAGTTATGCTTAAACCATAGTCTTGCATCACTCTTATTTCCGGTTTCTGTCCCTCAAAGCCTCCAAGACTTACCCATTCTGCTGAGAGGGAAAAAGAAATAAGGAAAAAAAGGGAAACAATCAAATTTACCTTTTTCATCTTGCCTCCTTTTTATATTTTGTGAAAATATAAACCGTAAACTCTTTAATGTCAAGAGAAAAAATCGAGACTAAAGGGGGGTATAGAGTAGATAGGTCACGCTTACGCTAAAGCTTCTGCGGACAGGTCGAGACAGGGATGTCGCTCCTACGTGGTAACGTATGGTATAAGCAAAATGTTCTTGACTTGACTTTTGTAAAATGGTATTATGCCAATAAGAAACGTGCAAAAAATGCGTAGGAGGAAAGAATGGATGAACTTCTTAAAGCCTGTGATACTGCAATTACACAATGTCTCGGAGTTCAAAAACATGAGACACTCCTTATCATAGGTGATGAACCACTGAGAAAAATTGCATTTTCATTTTTTGAGGCTGGAAAAAATAGGGCAAAAGATGTTATCCTTTTAGAGATCGTTCCAAGAGAAATACACGGTGAAGAGCTCCCTTCTGCAGTAACTCACATAATGAAGAATGTTAATGCAATAATCGCACCTACATCAAAATCCATCTCTCATACGAGAGCACGAATGGAAGCAAGTTTAAGTGGAACCAGGATTGCAACACTTCCTGGTGTAACTGAAGATGTACTTTTACGCGGTATGCTTGCAGATTATGAAAAAATTGCTCTGAGAACACAAAAATTAACTACTATCCTTTCCAAAGCAAAAAAAGCTCGAATAGAAACAGAAAATGGCACTAGTGTCTCTTTTAATCTTAGTAACAGGGGAGCACATGCAGATACGGGAGTAATCCAGAAACCAGGAAGTTTCAGCAATCTCCCTGCTGGAGAAGCTTACATTGCACCTATTGAAGGTGATTCCGAGGGGACAATTGTATTTGATGGTTCATTCGGAGGCATCGGAACCCTACGAGAGCCAATAAAAATAGAGATAAAAGAAGGATATGTCTCAAGTCTGTCTGGTGGGAAGGAAGCAGAAGAACTTAAGAAAATATTCGAGAAAGCAGGTAAGTCAGGAACAAATGTCGCCGAACTGGGAATGGGTACAAATGAAAAAGCAGAAATCTCTGGAAATATTTTAGAGGATGAAAAGGTTATGGGAACGCTACATGTAGCATTTGGTGATAACAGCACATTCGGCGGACTAATAGAATCTTCAATACATCTCGATGGTGTGATAAAATCACCAACTCTCTATATTGATGATATAAAGATTATGGAAAAAGGTAGATTGTTAAATATATAGTATGAAAAGAAAACTTTTCCTCTCTTTTTACTCCCTCGTCATTACTATATTCATTATATTAAGTACACTTGGTAAATTCCTTCATTCTCCCGGGAAAGTAACAATTTCAGCTGGATTTGCCCTTCTCCTTCTCTTTCTATTTTTATCCTATAATCTTTTAAAATATGATTTTCGTATAAGTATATTTCTCTGGTTACCATTATTTCTTATTCTCTCAAATCTTTCTGTTCAGTTGACAGGTGGACTTTCTCAATCAGTGTTTTCCCCTCTCTATCTCTTCCTTGTAATAATCGTTGCATTAAAATCAGAAAGGTCTGGGATAGTAATCACCCTTATACTCATTCTTATTCTTGAATCTATGTCTGCTTTATTAAACAATAGGATGAATTTACATTTTTCGATGATTATGGTAACACTAATTTCCCTCTCGTTCTTTCTATCCTATTTTATAGGAAATCTAAAGATGAGGAAAAAGGAAGTTGAAAAAAAACTAAACGATATAGAAAAAACTACGAGTGCTCTATCCACCCCTACGAGGACAAGCGACAGGAATGAATTGCTCAAAACATTCAAAAATAAAAAAGATGGTTTTGACCTAAAGGCAAAAGAGAAAATGGGAGAACTTATTGAACCCATACTAAGTGTGCTTTCCCATACAATTGATTCTCATTCATCAGTCGTTTTTCTAAAGGAAGAAAATACAAAGTCCTTTTTTTTCTTCTTAAAAAAATCACATAGTGCCTATATAAACACCGATGCGGTAATATCACAAAAAACTGGGATATATACCTGGGTAATAAAGGAGAAGAAACCACTTTTAGATAGTCAACTTTTCCTCAACTCGACCCTTCTGGAGTATTACTCGAGGGACGAATCTATACGTTCTATTATTATCATCCCTCTTCTGGAAGATGAAGAACTTATTGGACTTCTAATATGTGATAGTAAGGAAGAGAACAAATTTGACTCAGAAGATAAGGAGAAGCTTAAGGTTTTTGGAAATTTAATAGTCTCAACAATAACACTGTTCAAAAGCCTTAAGCAGGCTCAATGGGATGCAAGTCGATACTTCATTCTGCGTGAATTCGCGGAGAAATTAAGCCAGAGTCGTCTGGAGAAAAATAGTGTATTAGACATATTTACAAAGATAGCTCCACAGGGCTTTGACTTTGACCTTCTGGTACTAATTCTTTGTGAAGAAAAGGAAAAACCTATTATTTATAAAACCTTCCCTGAAGATGAATTTGCATATTTAAAAGATTTTGAGGTCTCTATTGGTACTTCTCTTGCAGGATTGGCTATTAAAAATAATCAAATCCTGATAAAGCCAAAAAAAATCAAAACTCCTTTCTTCTCGAAAAGTGAAAAAGGGCTTGAACATTTTCAATCATTCTTTGGTGTTCCACTGCATAAGGAAGAAAAAGTTTCAGGTGAGCTCGTTCTTATGAGCAAAAACCCATCTCACTTTTCTCAGGAAAAAAAGGAACCTGTAATATTTTTAGCAAATCTTATCACTGAAGCGCTCGACAAAGCAGAACTCTATCAAGAAACAAAAGCGTTATCTATAAAAGATGGACTCACGGGCGCATTCAATCATAAACATTTTCAAGAGAGTCTAACTAATGAATTGCAAAGAGCAAAAAGAATAGGAAGTCAATTTTCTCTGCTTATGCTTGACATAGACCATTTTAAGGGTTTCAATGATAATTTTGGTCATCAGATTGGAGACAGAGTTCTAAAGCACATATCAGATATAGTAATGAAGAATATAAGAGAGATTGATATATTTGCGCGGTATGGTGGAGAAGAATTTATTATTATACTACCAGATACAAAAAAGGATGGAGCAATGGCGGTAGGAGAAAAAATTAGAATGCTTATTGAGAAAAAATCTTTAATAATCAGGGATAACCAGTATCCTGTAACAGTCAGTATTGGGTGTTCTGCTTTCCCTTCCGATGGAGAAGATAAAAATAGACTAATAAATAAAGTAGATAAAGCACTCTACAGGGCAAAACAGGACGGGAGAAACTGCGTCAGATAAAATTCCCTCCCGTTCTATTGATTCAACGTCTATTGACAAATGAGAAATAATGAATAACTAACAAATTTGGATTTGAAGAAGGAGCGGTAACTATGTTAAAAGAAAAAGTAGAAAGAGCCATTAGGAAAATTAGGCCATACTTACAGAGTGATGGAGGTGATATTCAACTTGTTTCGGTATCTGAGGATGGTATTGTAAAGGTCAGGCTAACCGGTGCATGCAAGGGATGTCCAATGGCAGCAATGACATTAAAAAATAGTGTCGAGGCAAATATCAAAAAAGACGTTCCTGAAGTAAAAAAGGTCTTTTCCGTATAACAAAAGCATCATAAAAGAGTAGATAGGAGACGACCGAAGAATTCATTAACATTTTCTCTAAAACTAATATCGGCAATATTATTAAATTCAGTTTGTGGATTCACCTCTATAATTTTTTTCCCTATCCTTCTTGCATAAAAAGGTATATCAGCTGCAGGATAGACAGTGCCAGATGTACCTATGATAATAATGGTACTGCATTTATTAACCTCGTCATAAGCCCGTTTTAGTATTTCCTCTCTCAGACTCTCTCCAAAAAGAACAACATCAGGTCTCGACAATCCACCACATTTACATCTTGGGAAAAACCTTAAAAGTGCCCTTCTTGATCTTCTTTCCTTTTTTAGAATGTTTATCTTTTCCCTTACAGACTCACTTTCTAATTGAAATATTCTTCTACATTTCAGACACCGAAACAGAAAGAGATTCCCATGAAGCTCGATAACATTGCTATTTCCTGCTTCCCTATGGAGATTATCTATATTTTGTGTAATTACACCATTCAATTTTCCTTCCTTTTCAAATCTTGCAAGAGCCCTATGCCCTTTATTAGGCGACGCGTTCAGAACAGTTTCGTAAATTTCGACTACAAAATCATTTACCCTGTGAGGCCTAACAAGATACGTGGAAAGAAGTCCAGGTATATTTGCATATAGTGCAGGGTCATACTTTTTCCACAAGCCATCATTCCCCCTGAAAGTAGGAATACCACTCTCTTCAGACATACCTGCTCCTGTTAATGCAACAATATTACCTTCTTCTATAATCCTTTTTATTTTGAGAAAATTATTCTGATGCATTGTCGTGTAGAAGGATAAAAATCGGGTTTGTTAATTAACCCACTTTATTGAGATTTCTAAAAAAATCAGAATTCGCAAATAATTAGTCAACCCCGTTACATTAGCCCGAAATGCTGTCATTGCGAGTATTCTCTCATAATTTCTGCCGAAGCAATCTCATTTTCGCATTTATATCTCTTGTTTTTTCTTTTAACTTTTTATTGTCAGTATGAGATTGACTCCTCTCTATGTTCATTATCCTCCCGTTTGTCGTCGCTCCCAGCCCTCTATGCTCTCTACTAAAAAATGTTTTGTTATATTAAATTCCTTGCTTAGAGGGCTGGGTTCACGCCCTGCCTTCTATACCCTCTACCAAAAGATGTTTTCTTATAATAAATTCCTTGCTTAGAGGGATGCGCTCGCAATGACGGGGTTTACTGAGTATTTACCTTTGATTTACGAATTAAAGTCTTGTTATCTTATCAGAATTTACACCCTTATAGACATTCCTTGTATCAAAAATTGACCATGCGTACTTTAATACGAGTTTATAATCCACGTCACTGTGACCTGTTGTTACAACAACACAATCATATTTCCTTATTACCTCAGGCTTAAGTGATATAGATTTTATTCTTTTTCCACTCTCTCGAAATTCAGGAATCAAAGGGTCATAATAATCTACTATTGCATTCTCATTCAATAAGAGCCTATAGACCTCAAGGCTGGGTGATTCCCTTATATCATTAACATTTGCCTTGTATGCGATACCCAGCAGAAGTATCCTTGAACCATTCAACGATTTCTTATCTCTATTGAGAATCTGTGAGAGTTTGCTGAGTACAAATCTTGGCATATTACCGTTTATGTCTGTGGCAAGTTCAATAAATCTATTATAGAAGTTATACATCTTTGCTCTGTATGAAAGATAGAGGGGGTCGAGTGGAATACAGTGACCGCCGATACCTGGCCCAGGGTAGAATGGCATAAAACCAAATGGCTTTGTTGATGCAGCTTCTATAACATTCCATATGTTTATACCCATTCTTTCACACATAATGGTCATCTCATTCACAAGTCCTATGTTTACTGCCCTGAATGTATTTTCGAGAAGTTTTGCCATTTCAGCCTCTTCTACAGTCTCAACAATGTGTATGTTTTTGAGAAAAGTGGAGTAGAGTTCATATGCAAGTTTTCTGCATGTTTCAGTTATTGCACCAATCACCTTTGGAATATTTTTCGTTGTGAAACGTGGATTGCCTGGATCCACTCTCTCAGGTGAATAAGCGACAAAGAAATCCTTCCCTGCTTTATATCCCATTCTTTCAATCTCAGAAACAATAAATTCCCTTGTTGTTCCAGGATATGTTGTACTCTCAAGAACTATTAAAATCCCTGGGTGAAAAACCCTTTTGAGCTCTGTCATTGCTGAGACAATGAAAGATATATCAGGATCTTTGGTCTTCTTCAATGGGGTAGGCACCGTTATACATACAACATCTGCTTTTCTCAACAGGTTATATGATGAAGAAACCTGAATACATCTCTCTCTCAAAACGAATTTTCTGACCTCATCATTGTTAATATCTGTTATATAAGATTTTCCCTTCTTTAACGACCTTATTTTCTCCTGAGAGACATCAACACCCAATATGTGAAAACCCACCTTTGCTAACTCCATTGCCAATGGGAGTCCAACATAACCCAGTCCGATTATTCCAACCTTTGCTTTTCTTTTTTTTATCTTGCTAAGTAATTCCTGTGAGTAATCCCTTTTCTTTTTTCTCATTGTTATGACTGAATTTAAAATTTGAGAGGATGTTAGCGAAGTTCCAAATTGCAATTATTTGATGTTAAAACACACATTAAAATTTAATCTCCTATTAAGTTTCATTAAAACGGTATTATTGCAATTGCAAAATTACCGGTTTTCTCGGCATGTGAGAAATATGTGTAAGCAAGTCAAGTCTCCCATACCACATAATCCCTACCGACTTGATTCATTCCAAAACTAACAATAAACAATACACGAAATATTTTAAATGACATTATGTCATAAATAAATATCTAATGGAACAATACACTTCCAAGTATTAGCTCTCATCATGAATGATGAAAATGTGTTTCTTTTGTCCGGGGTCGGTAAAAGTAATGGGTTTACCCTCTTCATTAATTCCAACAAGGGAATAATGGATGATAAAGGTTGTATCACCAGGTGAGCGATATACGGAATAGAAAATTACTCCTGGTTCTCCTTTGAACTTTGCATTTACTCCATCAGGACTATCATCTTCAAACGCAACAGGATCAATGTAGATATTGCCAATTATCTCATCATCCGTCATTGCCATAAGTGTATAGGGATTTGTGGGTAGCATTCCATTATTAACATATTTTTTAAATTCCCTGAATGCGTGTGGATATTTTCCCTGGTTAAATGCTGCAAAATTTTCCACCGCTGCCCTTAATGTATACATATTTGTCTTTACATCTGCAATCTTATTTTCTTTTTGAATGTCCTTATAGTTAGGATAAAGTATCATGTACATAAGAAGCACAATGGCAAAGAAAATAATAACATTTAAAAACCTTACCAATCCCTTTTTATACACGTTTCCTCCTTCCTTACAATTCGTTTAAGCAAAAAGTTATTGCTACTATACATAAATTTTAAATAAATGTCAAGTAAAAATAAGTTAAGCCCAAAAAAAATTGTTAAATGTTCTGTTTTGTCGAATGTTCTCCTTCCTCTGGTCATCGTTCACACTAAAAAGCAAAGTGTTCGCCATTCAGACATTGACAAGCGTATTTCTTTTCAAGACAATAAACAAGTTCGGTTTAGCGGGTTCATTTTTGGATGAAAATTGACTTCTAATTTCGACTTTTCCCTCTTAATGATTTGGGTGTTCTTTTACCTGTTTTATTGCCCCAAGTACCTGGACAGTAACCTCTGCCTGTACCTGCTCACTCTCAATATCTACTGCAGTAAGGGCATGCCCTGTTAGACTTGAAGCATATTTTGGTCTCAGACGATTTAAACTGTACGTAATAACATCTAACCTGCATTGCTTACACTTACAAAAGTCTTCATCCTTGTCTATCAGGTCATTGGCAATCCTTATTACAATTTCTTCAAGATAGTTCTTTATCTCCATCTTTCTCTCCTATATAACAATCGTTTCCTTTACCAACTTTCCTTCCCTGAATCTCTTGAATTCAAGTGATTCAGCTTCAGGGACAGAAATATAATATCCCTTTATGATTTTTTCAGAGATACATTTCCCTACCGCTGGTGCCTCCATCACTCCGTGACCACTAAAACCTACTGCAAGAAAGAGGTTTAAAATATCAGGGTGTTCTCCGATAATGGCATTCTCATCCAGTGTATTCACAGCATATAATCCCCCCCACCCATTTTTTATTCTGCAGTACTCCATACCTGGGATCCTAGCCTGCATGTAAGTATTCATTTCATCAATATAGTAATTCTTTTCCATATCATAATCGTATCCCGGTTTCTGATCCTCTTTTGCTCTTCCGACAAGCAGGTCGTCTGCCTCTGGATGAAAATAAACACCGTTATCAATAATAACCATTGGAATTTTTCCGAATCCTTCAATTGGTGGCTTGTTTACCAGAAAGAGCATTCTTTTAATAGGGACAACAGGGATGTTTTGTTCCTCCGAAATTCCTGATCTTTCTAACAGGTCAGTTGAAAATGCTCCGGCTGCAACAATCACCTTTTCAGCAGCGATAAACTCATCACTTTCAAGAAAGACGCCATCTACTTTTCCATCCTTAATTGATATTTTTTTTACCTCTTTATTCTTGTTAATCTCTACGATTTCACCAAAATTTTCAAGAGATTTTTCAAAATAGGCAATTGCACAGGCAGTTGGATTGAATATGCCACAATCAGTACCATACAGACCTCCAACAATCTCCTCAATGGTGAGCATGTCAATGATATCTTTATCAAGGTGCTCTAAACCTGCTTTTAGACCTGGAACCATTTTTTCAACTTCTTCCGGTGTAAGGAGTTCAGTTCTTACCCCACTTTCGTCCCAGAACCTTTTGAAATCAACAATTTTCTCCCATTCATTCTTATAGTACGTAAAGAGGTATCCTCTCTGCTCAAATCCTATCGAGATTCCTGTCTCTTCCTTAAAGTTTTTAAAACTTTCAATACTATAAGATGTCAGTTTCATATTAACTACTGTTGACCATATATTTCTGAAACCACCCGCAGACAGCGCAGTTGACTCATCAGACAGTGCATCCTTCTTCTCAAAAACAGATATTTTTCCCTTGAAACCATCCTTCAATAGGTTAAAAAGGATACTTCCTCCGATAATTCCTCCACCAATTATGACAATGTCATTTTCCGTTCTCATGCACTACTCCCTTCTATTTACAACTGCAAATTTTGATATAAAACAAGGGAAGTACGTCATTGCGAGTTTCTCTTCTCACTCGACTTATGCGAAACAATCTCATATTTATGTTTTCTATAGTTTTTTTCATATTCTTTCATCTAATTTATGGATTATAGCAAATGTTTAGAAAAATTCAAGAAAAAAATTTAAAAAATTTCACACAGGTTCTCACAGATGAGAAAGATAAATACAACTTAATATAAATATAATAAAATAATACGAAAATGATCTGTGTTAATCTGTTTAATCTGTGAATATCTATGTGCTAAATTTGTATAAAAAAATGTTGACTTTTTAAATTTATTGTATTATAAGTCCATATACAAGAGCCGGGGTGGCGGAACTGGCAGACGCGCATGGTTGAGGGCCATGTGGGGCAACCTGTAGGAGTTCAAGTCTCCTCCCCGGCACCACCTCTCTTCCCATCGACTCGACACTGCCTTGAAAAGAATACCACTTGAGTGGCAATCTCATACTGACATACGCACTCTGTTTCAGTAATTGTATTCCCGAATGATTAAAGAAAACCATAAAAAGGGAATATGAGATTGCTTCGCTTGATAATAACCTGGGTTTTCTCGCAATGACAAAACCGCAGCAACAATAGGTGAGCCCCGTTAGAAACTCAAAAGATATCTTTGTCAAATTGCAATGGGATTTGTATTAGGTAGATATGGAGTGAATTTTCTTTTCATCACCATGGTATACTGTAGGCTTCTAACGGGCTCACAAGAAATGCTTACGGGAAAATTTCACGATGACGCATGGCATCGGCTATTTTCTTTAGTGCAATCATAAAAGAAGCGCATCTCATAGATTCCTTTTTATCCTGAGTTAGAGACCACACAGCATCGAAAGCCTTCACCATTATTTTCTCAAGATGGGAATTAACCTGTTCTAAATCCCAGAAGAACGACTGGATGCCCTGCACCCACTCAAAGTAAGAAACCACAACCCCTCCGCTGTTCGCTAATATGTCAGGAACTACAATAATCCCCTTCTCTTCCAGAATCTTATCTGCCTCTGCTGTTGTAGGTCCGTTTGCTCCTTCAATAATATATTTTGCTTTTACTGCAGGAGCATTCTCTTTGGTAATCTGGTTTTCTAATGCAGCAGGCACAAGCACATCTACGTCTAAAAGAAGCAGTTCTTCATTGGAAATAGGCTCGGTACCCTTCTTCTTATAACCTTTGAGGAAGTGATGCTCTGATATCTTGCAATATTCGTTTATGCTTTTTAAGTCTAATCCTTCTGGATTGTAAAGTCCACCGGTTACATCGCTAACTGCAACTACTTCACATCCTTGATCAGCAAAAAGATATGCTGCTATAGAGCCAACGTTTCCATACCCCTGGATTGCTACGGTAGTATCCGATGGATTGCGGTTCAACTTCTTGAGGAGTTGAATCGCTGAAATCATCACTCCCCTTCCTGTCGCCTCATTTCTCCCCAACGAGCCGCCTAAATCGAGGGGTTTTCCAGTAACAACATCAAGAACAGCATGCCCCTGAAACATACTGACGGTATCCATTATCCATCCCATTGTTTCTGCGCTGGTATTAACATCGGGAGCAGGAATATCCCTTCGTCCGCCAATAATTGGCATAATCATAACCGTATAACGCCTGGTCAGACGTATGACTTCTTCTCTTGACATTTTCAAGGGATCACACCTGACCCCACCTTTAGCACCACCATAGGGGATGTCTACGACTGCACATTTCAATGTCATCAACATTGCAAGGGCTTTTATTTCATCCAACGTTACATCCTGATGGTATCGTATTCCTCCCTTGCACGGTCCTCTCAAAGTTGAATGTTGTACTCTATGTCCTGTAAAGACCTCTATGTGACCGTCATTCATCCTTACCGGAACAGCAACAGTAAGTTCCCGCTCCGGTTGTCTGAGGATTACATGAATATTCGGATCGAGCTTAACCTTTTCAGCAACATTATCAAGCGTACATAATGATATTTCAAATAGATTCTTTTCCATGGTTACCTCCTTTATCTATTATATAATCAATAAATCAACTCATAAAAATTTAACAAAATAAAAATTAACTGTCAAGGGAAATTTTTGAACACAAAGAAAAAAGGGCAGGTGCAAGACCTGCCCCTACAGCTTAGTTATAGTTTACTGATTTAGTCGTTGAGTATCTTTTCTGCCTCTTCCTTGTCAACATCCATAATGTATTTTAATCCTGAAATATCAGCGGCTTCATGAGTGAGTGCAGCAAGATCATCCCTTACCATAAGATCAAGATTGAACTTCCTTGCTCCTGTCATAAGCTGCCTTAGCCCTTGTGCAAGCCTATGTGCATATGTATAAACCCCTAATGCGCCGGTTGGAATATTATCAAAATCTTTACCAAATTGCTTTTTCAAATCAGATGCCGTTATGAATATATCCTCTTTATTAGTACCAAATCGCTCGATATAGACAGGAACCTGTCCTTCATTAATCCTCTTCCCAATGGTCTTACCAACCATTGCAGCTGCGAGGAAGGAACGAGCCATTCCTACAAGTTTGACATAAGGCGCACCCATTGCCAGTGCTTTGAATATCTGGTCTTCAAGGATACAGCCTCCTGCAAACACCAAATCGGGAAGATGTTCGCCCTTCTTTATGAGTTTTTCTGCATACTGATTGGTCAATGACCAGAGTTCAATCGTTGGCACTCCCCATTCATTCATCATTCTCCAGGGACTCATTCCCGTTCCACCACCTGCTCCATCCACAGTTAGCATATCTATCTTTGCCTTTGAAGACCACTTCATAGCCTGGGCAAGAGCCTGAGGTCGATACGCGCCTGTTTTTAGAGTCACGCGTTTCGCCCCAGCTTTCCTGAGTTCTTCAACCCTTTTAATGAATGCTTCCTCATCAGCCATTCCGATGCGGGAGTGACGCTCGAATTCCTTGAAAGCACCACGCTTGAATGCCTCGATAACGCTTGGGTCGGTAGGATTAGGAAGAACCACATAGCCTCTCTTGTAAAGTAATTGTGCTTTTTCAAGGTCTTTGAACTTGACTTCACCACCAATATTCTTCGCTCCCTGTCCCCACTTAAGCTCGACTGTCTCAACACCAAGCTTCTCAATTGCGAATTCCTGTACTCCAAGACGGGTATCCTCAACATTTGCCTGAACTATGATGTCTCCATAACCATCCTGCTGCCACTTCTTGTAGAGTTTAATGCGCCACTGGAGATCAGGAGCCTTCATTATTTTCCCATTCTTAATTTCTGATTCCGGATCCATTGCCACAACATTTTCACCAATAGTCAAAGGAAAACCAGCGAGTGCAGCGCCTACAGCGAGACCTTCCCAGTTTATCTTAGCGATTTTTGTGGAACCTAAACCGGGAATTACAAACGGTAGCTTTACCTTGAGGGGTGCATTGGGACAGAGTGTTCTTTCAAGATTCACATTTGGGAAAATCGCTTTATCCGAATCCGCCTCAATACCCTGAGCACCAACAACACCACCTAGAATTGTAAAATGGGAGAGGTCAACGGGATAATCCTTTTCAGACGCAGTCGTTATAATCCCGAATGGTTGAGGATATATGACCTCATGACCCCTATAAGCAGATTTACCAATTTCGCACATCCCTATGCATCCATCTACACAGGTAACACACATTCCACTGATGGGAACAATTGAACCCTCTGTTCTATTTTTTGTTAAAGTAGCTGCTGTTGCGTTAAGTTTTGAAAATGACATATATCCTCCTTTTTTATTTCTTTTTGATTACACAGATTTTTAGTTAGATTACACTTCTCTTCCTTTTCCCCCTTTTTCATACCCTCTTACCCTTTCCCCCTTTATCAAAGGGGGATTTCAAAATCCTCCCTTACCCTCCTTTAGCAAAGGAGGGAATTTCCTCTGGCGAACAATCTCATTTTTTACCTTCCTTTACCTTCTCTCGCTTTTTATCTTCCGGAGCTTCTTGTATACACGTTCCACAATCTCTCGTCAACCCCAAATAACACTTATAATCATCATAGTAATCAATACAGGTAGGCTGCAAAGAATTATAGCATCTTCCGCATACTACTGATTCTGCATCTGGTCCCTCACATCTCATCGTACATACAGGGCATATGTACATACAGGCTCCACAGGTTCGGCAAACATCGGATTTCATATCAAACGGCGTAGTAATCTTTAACTTCCCCCCCCTGTCAACGAAGCCTATTGCCTTCGCACCCATTTGTTCTTCACATATCCTGACACATAGCCCACAGTAAACGCAGTCCTCCCAGTCGGGTTTGAACCGCGTACTCTCAACACCCATCTTCGCTGCAAGGTCTTGAATAACCTTTGACGAAGGACAACTTGCAAGGAGAAGTTCAATAAGCACCTTTCTTGCTTTTATTACCCGCTTTGAAGCAGTCCTTATATTAAGACCTTCCTGTACCGTGTAAGTACAGGAGGTAACAAGTTTTGCATTCTCACCCTCACCAATCTCAACAACACAAAGTCTACAACCACCCCAGGGACTCAGCCCTTCATTATAACAAAAAGTAGGGATTTCTAAACCCAGAAATTTTGCTACTTCAAGGATTGTCCAGCCTTCCTCTGCTTCGAAATCTATTCCATCAATCCTTACATTAGGCATCTATCCACCTCCTAAGTTATAACGACCGCGTCGTATTGACAGATGTCATAACACATTCCACATTTGATGCACTTATCCTCAATTATGGAATGTGGCTTTTTAGTTTCTCCTTCTATTGCATCTTGTGGGCAAACTTTTAAGCAAGCAGTACATCCTGTACATTTCTCAGCATCGATCGTATATTTGATAAGTGTTTTACACACCCCTGCTGAGCATTTTTTATCCTTTATATGTGCAAGGTATTCATCTTTAAAATATCTAATAGTAGAAAGTACTGGATTGGGTGCAGTCTGTCCAAGACCACATAAGGATACATCTTTTACAACATCAGCAAGTTCTTCCAGGGTTTCAAGATCTTCTTCTTTCCCCTTTCCTTCCGTTATATCTGTGACTATTTCAAGCATTTTCTGGATACCTTTACGGCAGGAAAGACACTTGCCACACGATTCATCCTGAAGGAAATTCAAGAAGTACTTCGCAACATCTACCATACAAGTATTTTCATCCATCACTATCATACCACCAGAACCCATTATAGAACCTGCTTTTGTAAGGGATTCATAGTCTACAGGTAAATCCAGGAGACTGGTTGGAATGCAACCACCAGAAGGACCTCCTGTCTGAACAGCCTTGAAACCTTTACCATTAAGCATTCCTCCGCCGATATCGAATATGACTTCCCTCAGGGTTATCCCCATAGGAACTTCGACAAGGCCGGTATTCTTAACCTTTCCCACAAGTGAAAAGATTTTTGTTCCCTTGCTTGTCTCAGTTCCTATCTTTGAAAACCAGTCAGCACCTTTCTTTATTATTTTGGGTATATTTGCCCAGGTTTCAACATTATTTATATTCGTTGGTTTTCCAAATAGACCTTTTCTAACAGGAAATGGGGGTCTCTGTCTTGGTACTCCCCTTTTACCTTCTATAGAGAACATAAGGGCTGTCTCCTCACCACAAACAAAAGCACCTGCTCCCCTTGAAATATTGATATCAAAACTGAATCCAGAGCCACGAATATTATTACCCAATAGCCCGTGCTCTCTTGCCTGTTCTAATGCTATTGTCAAATTCTCGATAGCAAGGGGATACTCGTTCCTTACATACACCCACCCCTCTTTCGCTCCTATGGCATAAGCCCCGATTATCATACCCTCGATAACCGAATGGGGATTACCTTCAAGCAAACTCCGGTCCATATATGCACCAGGATCACCTTCATCAGCATTACAAATTACATACTTGACATCACCTTTCGCTTTTCTACAAAAATCCCATTTAAATCCTGTCGGGAATCCTGCTCCTCCTCTTCCACGTAAACCCGAATCTTTTACAGTCTTTATTATATCCTCTGGACTCCTTTCGAGGGCAACTGCAAGAGATTGGTAACCTCCTCTTGCCAAGTAATCCTCTATATATGTGGGATCTATGAGGAGATTATCACCTAAAAGTAATCTCATCTGTTTCCTGTAAAAGGGTATATCTTTTTGATAGGTGTAAGCTTCACCGGTCTGTGGATCCTTATAAAGGTGCTTATCAATTATTTTTCCCAATAATATGGTCTTCTCAACAATCTCCTCAGTATCATTTGGTTTAAGATGCTGGTAAAAGATTCCATCAGGGAAAATTATTATATTTGGTTCAGCTTCACAGAACCCATGGCAGCCGGTAACCCTAATTTTCACTTGACCTTCAAGCACAAGTTTGCCAACTTCCTTCTTAAAAGCCTCAACAATCTTCAAAGAACCACGTGCTTGTCCACATGTACCTGAAGAAATTGCAATCCAAATTATATTGTTCGAACTTTCTTCAGTTACTCTTTTCCTTTTACTCTCAGGCTTATTCATTTTTTTTCTCCTTTTTACCCGATGTGGGAGCAAAGAATAGTGAGTAGACATTGTAAAATGCAGAAATTTCCTTTTCTAAATCCTCAAACTCTATTGAATGTTTTTTACAACCACGCCTGGAACAAATAAGAATCTTACTACCTCTTATAAACTCAAATGCTACTATTGGGGCATTGCATTTCTCGCATAAATTCTTAGATGTAAGAACAGAATTACAATGTGGGCAGGAGAATATGTATATTTCACCTTCAGTAAAGTCAATCTCCGAAATGATTTTATAACTACCATAAAGTGAACTCAAATATAAGTCTCCAAGCCTATTACCAGATTGAATATTTACTTTAATAGTTGGTTTTCCATCTATCATGTGTTCGTCGTCCATCAAACTTCTTTTGCAATATGGACATTTAACATTAACTTGAATCATTACTTTTCACCTCCCAAGATTTTTTTCAATAAAGAGATAACCTTTTGAGAAGTCATTCCTCCATAATATTCACCATCTATCACTGCAATAGGTCCTATTGCACAGCATCCCAGACAGTTAACGGTCTCTAAAGTAAATTTGAGGTCTTCAGTAGTTTCCCCAGGATAAATTCCGAGTTCTCTTGAGATGGTCTCTGTAATCCTCTGCCCACCTCTTACATGACAGGCAGTACCCAAACAGATAGTAATAATATGTTTACCTCTTGGTTTCAGACTGAAGGTTCTATAAAAGGTAGCGACACCATAGACATCAATTAAAGGTATTTCAAGTTCCCGCGCAACAATCTCAAACACTTCCTTTGGTAGCCAATTATATTCTGCCTGGATGTCCTGCAATATGGGGATCACTGCATCTTTATATCTTCCATTTTTCTCTATTATATCATCAAGTTTTTTTGTATCGATTTCCATAAACGCTCCTTTTATTTTTGTAACTTTATTTATTATCTAACTCATACATCTTATTTTTTGAAGAAACTAACAAACCAAAAAGATTTTGTCAAGAGAAAAATTTAGTTAAAATCTTTT
>Ga0209977_10000307_pt1 | contig 19303 bp, 39 predicted proteins | sample SumtaG_2_FD_183113 | JGI IMG/M metagenome (GOLD analysis project Ga0209977, IMG submission 183113) | Deep subsurface microbial communities from Indian Ocean to uncover new lineages of life (NeLLi) - Sumatra_00607 metaG (SPAdes) (version 2) | ecosystem: Environmental > Aquatic > Marine > Oceanic...
CCCATTGGCGAATATGGGCACAAAAGCATCCTTGAGGGCTCCGGTCTCTACAACACCAACAGACCCCATGCCCCGAATCTCACCCGAGGTCGTCACCTGTGCCAGATAAGCGATTTCGCTATCCACCACCTCTTTAATTCGGGCCTTGAGGGTTTCTTTGTCCAGTGCACCATCCACAACCGGGGGATTCTTGCCTAGGGACTCAGTAAGCCTCTGCCGTGTCATGTCGGGGAGTTTTGTTTCCTTGAGCTCGGCAACCACGAAAGCTCCCGCTTCTGCAAGTAACATGACCTCCTTTAGACGGGCATTCTCAGTTTCCACTACCCCCTTCTCCCTCTCCAGAGTCTCGACCTTTGTCTCCAGAGCCTTGATTTCTTCTTCAGTCATAGTGGGTATTACCTCCTTCCTTTCGATTGAAGCAACCTGCTGTTGCCCCTTTGCAGCTTCAAATAGCTGCAATATCTGGCCACCCGCTCCAGGACTGGTGACGAAGTCCACAGATTGAGCGACTGTTATTTGCTCGATGATGTTGCCTTTTTGTCCTTCAACTTCTCCTTTCCGTGCCTTGCCCATTGCCCGATGGCTTACGCCGATATGAGGACTGAGCTCAGTCACAATGCCTTTATAGTTGCCGAATACCTGAGCATCCGCGTAGATGCCGGGACCAGCAGAGCCACCAGCGTCCCATTTGCCAGCAGATACCAGCACCCCAGCCAAATCACGCAATGACCTCTCAGGTCGGTCTTTCTCCTCGGATAATGTCGGATGGTCCCAGAACATCTTAGTGCCTATTTCATAAACGCCCGCATCTCGTTCCAGAACTTCAGAGGGGTAAAAACCAGATGCACCCCAACCAGGTTGAATGACCTTGAGGCGAACCTTATCGCCATCCCCCTTTAGTCCTTCCACTAAGGCTATGAAATCCCCGGCTATCTCCAGGGCTTCAGCCTCATTCGCAGGTTCATCCTCTGGTTCCCCATCCATAGCAAGTTCAGCCCAGCTCTTCTTGAGATTAGTTTTCATAGTCTTGATGTGGTCTCTCATCACGGCAGGTAAATGCTTTATGGCCATCAGGGCCTCCGCTTGTTTAAGAATGCCCAATATCTGTGCCTTGATGGTTATGGCTTCCTTTAATCCTTCCGTTCCTTCAACCATATCCTGGACTTCCTGGTCAACGATACCCTCCTTGACCTTTGCAGCTGCTGTGTTGGCAATCCGTATGGCTTGCCCGGAGCAGACTTCATCCGAGTCACCTGCTTCAAGACATTTAGCCAGGTGATTATTAGCAACCTCTACCCAGACTCCTTTCTGCTTCTTAGTAAGTCCCTTCTTGTGCTTTTCAACATTTGCTATAGTCCAAGGCATTTCCACCTCCTGAATTAGTCAATAAAAAAAGAGGAATGATAAACATTTCTGCCTATCGTTCCTCGATTTAGCCCCTTTTTTTAGTTAGTGTATTTTATTTAATTAAGGCAAGTTCCCTTTCTAATTCGTACACTCGCCTTTGAAGCCTCTTAATCTCCTTATTTAATAACTTGTTATGTTTATTATTGCCACCGAGAAGCTCAAGATTTTCCAAGCGATTGTCTTTCTTCTCACCGTTCCTATGATGAACTACTTCCCAAGGTAAGAGACAGCGATTGAGATGTTTAGCCATAATTAAGCGATGCTCTAAAATACAGCCATCTTTTCTTACCATCGGATAAAAGAAGGCATCGGCTTTAATTCTTATTAAAACATAAGGGTTATTTTTACTCCCTCTAAGTCTATTGGATGTTGAGTAATTATGCAATCTAACACAAGCTCTACAATATCTATGTATAGGCTTTCCTTGTCTAAGCCGTGTCCATTTTTCTTTACCGCAATCCTCACAGGCACACCACATATATAAGAGATTGCCTTTATAGCCTAGCTGATTTGCTCGCCTAACTTCCCCAATCTCTATCATACTATAATTGTAACCGATAGGGTAAGATAAGTCAAATTTCTGTTTATCGGTTCTTCCTGACTGGGCTTGGGCTTTATTTAGTTGTTAATTATGCTTTAGCCATCTTGTCTATTATATCACCTGTGAATCTAGCTTGGGCTTTAGTTTTATCCCCATTCCATTTCAACTCAACTAATGTCCCCTTAAATATGCCATAATCCTCATGGTATTGCATCACTAGCCACATTCTATCATTTAATTTTTTCCTCTTTAACCTTTCGATAACCACAGGCATACCAGCATTATGATATCCACCTTGGTCAACCATCAATGGTATACAGGGTATGGGCACTCTTCGATAAGTAGTGTAAGCATCGTTATCTTCAATGATTTCTAATCTTTCAGGCTTTAGGGCGATACTCATAATTTTCTTTCTTTTAATATTGCCATTTAAGCTATTTCCTCTAATGTTACCTCCAGATTTTCCATATCCAACCTTAATACCTTTAGAACATCTTCGAGTTTTACCCCTTGAGGCAATATTAGCCTTTTTATCGGTTTGTTGCCCCCATTAGGATAAACTATAGAATAAACTCTTAACATACTAAACCCCTTTTAATCCAGCTTAAGGTTCTTCCTTATCTAAGCCTAATATCTTTGAGCCATCTTCTACCACTATCCCTCTCGGCAAAATTATCTTTCTTATCCCAGCACCTTTCTCACTATAAGTGCTTACTGAAAGCTCTTCAACTTCTTTCTGCCAGTCTTTGACTGTATTCTCTAAATTCTCCATGTTTAATTCTAATACCATTTTAATCAAGGTTCCTCATTTTCATCTATTTTAGCCATTACCCCAAACCATCTGAATGGCCCGAATGGGTAGTTTTAACCGCCTCCACTTTCGTAACAACCGCTTCACAATGTTGTTCTCCATCAGACAACTTCATTACTAAGGTTATCACATCACCCTTTCTTAATCTATGGTATTCAAACTTCCTCTTAGGTAGAGTCAGTTCCCCCTCAAAAGTCAGTTCCTCTAATTCTTTCGGGTTTAGTTTTGGGTTTAGCATCTCATTTGCCTATATGGAATACCCCATCAATATAGCATTCATAGCAGATGGCGACATGGCATTCACCCTTGCCATCGCTGTATTTGCCTAATTGGATATTATTATACGCTATCTGCTCTGAATTATGGCTCGAGTCATCGGCAAGGCTTAAATTAAATTCATAGCCTCTAATATTAGTAACATCATCTCCTATACCCAATTCCCTGTCCATCTCCTTGCCGCATTTCCAGCATTTCATATTAATCGCTATCCTCTATTGTAAGCTTAATATACTCTTTTCCTTTATCTATCCCTATAGCCTCTAAGATTTCCTCGCGCCATTTCTCATATAATGTTCTTGTCCTCTCCTTTTCTCCACGAAACTTGAAAACTAACACCAGTTCTGCCATTTAGGTTCCTCCCTTTTAATCAAGTTTTACCGTCCTCTCTATAGTCACTAAAGTCGGTTTGCCTTGCCTTATCTGGATTTTAACATTGCCATAATCTATTGTCCAGTCTATACCCTCAATCTGCTTTTTGAGGTCTATATCTTGCTGGTTTTGAATCTCTAGCTTATCTGTCATTCTTCCCTTGCTATCCTCCGATAGAGTTCGTCACATCTACACCCGGGGAATCGAGGCGGATGCATGTGACCTGACATGTGAACAGTATCGGAAACTATCCATCCTTGAGCCTCGTTAGCATCACATTCATCACTCACCAAGTCATCACCCACCGTCAGCCACTTCTTCTCCATCATCAAGCCCTGCTCTACCATAATATCCACCACCATCAGGTTGCCCGCTTCATAGGCGTTGGCTGATTCCGTCACGGCTACCAAGTGGGCTCGGCTACGAATATGGAGTTGTGGTCTGCCGATGCGGAATTCCTTAAATCTATCCCCTATTTCAATAGCCATGCGGTCATAACTCCATCCCTCATCAACTCCCTGGGTAACAATGGTGGCTATGCGGCTCCGGGTAGTCTCATCTATTTGGGTAACTCGGAAAGCAGCATTTTGGGACAAATAATTAACCGCCCTGGGATTCTTCAAGTCGAATGCAACATCAAAACCCACATCTGCTATTCGGTGATTGGCAGAAGCCATAATCGCTTCACCGCCTGCTACTTCAATAGCCTGTGTCATCTCGGAATTAGTAGATACCGACACCGAAGCCATGATGCGTTCAAGGTCGTCCTGGCTCAAGGATTCCACGAAGCGGTTGCGGTATCTCTCCATTTCCTTCAGGAAGATGCGCCCCTGCTTGCCGAAGATGGCTTGCATCTCCTTTTCTAGCTTCTTCTCAATGGGAATAAGAGATTTGACCTTCTCTATCTTGGCGTTGGCCTCTAGGAAGATAGCAAGTGCAACTCTGATGGCAGCGGCTTTGATTATATCAACCGTCATGGTCATGATTTTACTATTTCCACCATTAATTTAGTCTTTAAACGCAACCCACAGATAGAGCAATGCTGTTCGGTAACATAGAAATAATTGCCATCCTCATCCTGTTCTAGCTCTTCACACTCAATCAACATCACATATCCTTTACAATTGACGCACACTAGATTCATACCTTCACCGCCTCTATTTCAATGCTTCCTTATTCTTAGCTCATCTCTGACATAACCCACAAACTCTACCACACACAAAATAGATAATAAAAAGAGCATCCAAAATGTAAAAGCTAATAAACAGTAATATAGAACAATCATACCTTCACCGCCTTATCAAGTGCCTCTTTCAAGCTCTTTACCGCCGACACGAACATCTCCTCTACATCAGGTGGTTTATTAACACCCTCCTCTTCAGGTGGATACATCTCCGCCATTATCTTATCAATGTCATCCAGGCCCAATGCCTCCAGCACTAGCCGGGTGACAAGTTTAATTTCCAGCGTGCCAGCTAGTGGCTTGCCATCCAGGGTAGCGGCTGCCACAACGGCATTTACGCGGGTCTCGATGTCCTCCAGAATAGAGGGGAAGTCGATGTCTATACTTCGGTCAATGGGTTTGTCCCGCAATGCTTCGTCTTCATTCTCCTTATCATTGGCTAAAACAACGATGTCTTCCCCATAGACATCCTTTTCAATGCTCCCTGGTATTTGCTTCCCAACCGCCTGGTCAATTACATAGTCAAGGATCGCCTTCAACACCGATGTCCAAAGCTGCTGCCGGTCTCGGAACATAATCAGCATTGGTAGCTCCATCGCCTTTGCCGTAGCTAGATTTCCCGTGCTGGGATCGCCGGTCAGATAATGCTCAAATATACCTGTGGCGCTGGAGACCATAAGGCGCAGGAATCGCCCATCCTCTGCTTTTGTGGTAGCTCCAGCGGTCTTGATAGGGTCAATCTTTACCCCTTCAGTGCTAAGGAATGTTGAGCCCGTTACAGGAGGCGGGTTGGTTTCCGTGCCTGTGCCTAGCGTAGTCCCTAGTTTGGCTTTCGCAGAGGAAACACCAGCAGCTCCACCTTTAGTTGTGAGCTTCCAAGCAAACCGAGCATAAGCCCTTACGATAGTTGCCCAATCTTCAAGGAACTCCTTGTAAGCCTTCGCCCAGTCAATGGCGGAATATATCTCACTCACCCCGAACTTCATATCGGAGAGCTTATTGACAGCCACATGGTAGATTGGAGTATCAACTTTAACTGGAATGCCACCAATTTTCTTAGGCATCTTATTAGGCTTATATCGCCAATCCGGGTAATAGGCAGAGGAAGTCTTACTGACATTTTGCCCTGTGGTGATATCCGTTCCGCTCACCGTCCATGTTCTGAGGTAAAACCAGGGGTCTTTTGCATCTTCGGGGTTGCATACTATATCCTCTATCTCATCCATAGGGATAGTGCGGATGCGCACCTGACCGTTGTATTTATTCACAAAGAATACGAAGAAGATATTAGAAAAGCATTGGAGCTCGGTCTCCTTGACCATATAAGCCTGATGTTCGGTGAGTTCAGACTTGTTCTTGTTATCGTTGAGGAAGGCTTGAATAACCTCATCAACCATTGGATGCCGAGCTTGAATGTTGATGCCCTGACCGAAGACATATTGGACTTGGGTGAGAATTGCCCGCCGTATCAAGGGATTCTTCAGCCAATAAAGCCGTGCTAGGTTATTTATTTTCCGTAGCCCAGCGCGGGAGAACTCCTTATCAGTTGTGCCTGATAGAGTTTGCCACCCTTGGTCTTCTAGGTGAAGTTCCAACTCTGCCAGCCGCTCCTGGAATAGAGTCAAGTTGTCTATACTGCTGGCTAGTTCAGCAGAAAGCCCCGATATGCGCTCGTTGGCTTCCATCAGGGCGTGATTGTCGCCATTGCCTCTTATCCGATTGAATATACTCATAATAAATGCACCCTATCAGGCGTTGCAGGCGGTGTCTCCCTTCCTGTTGCCTTGCTTAATATGGTAAGAACTCCAGATTGTATCACATTACCGTATTTAGTAACCTCCTCCGCAATCTGAGCTTTCACGCCTCTGTCTATATTGCGAAAATATGCTTTTTGTATAATTCTTGTGTTAAGATCATCTAATGAGTCGGCTAGATATTCAGTTAAAACTTCAAGAGATATACCAGTTGTATCTTGCTGAACTCTCTTAATAAAATCAAGTGTTATTTGCTGGGCTCTCATTCCCTCAAAGCTAGTCATAGTTTTTCCTTCCCCCGTTCATATCGCTATCCTTTTGAATACCACAACTCTAGATTTGATATTCTCAAAATTGGTTTTGGTTTGCACTTATAAAGAAGACCTGCGGGCAATGGCTCCTTTTTTAACGCTTCACCTAGATTTAAAACCGAATGAGCTGCCGCCATCTGGGAATACTCTAATAATAACTTCCATACCCCTGCTCATAATCCTCCCCCTGGAGGCAATGGATTAGGTTTTATTCCATCTTTATTTCTCTCTACTACCTCATATCGTTCAAGGATTTGCGTCAATTCTTCTGTTTTATCTTTGGGAACCATAATCTCCACAATCACCCGTGCTACATCGTTTACGCTACATATCAATGTAATAGCTGTAACTCTCTCGGTGTGAATACTTAAAGCCTTGAGTATCTCTGTTCCCAATACCTGTCCAGTAACAACTTCTATCATTCTAATCTCCTCATATCGCCGAAATCCTCACTGGGTCATAATACTCCATTGTCTCCTCTATTGGCTCAAAGGATGTGGCCTTACCCACAACCGCATATCGCCTGGCATCCTGGCCATGACTCCAGATATGGGTTGTCTTATCTATTAGCCTACCATCCTTATCCAGAAGGTATCTGAAGTTCCGCTGCTCTTTGATGCAGGAGATAGAGTCTTCAGTCCAGAATTGCCGGTATTGCCTGAGTTTCTGATGTCCAAACTCAACGCTCCCTAGACCCTTTGGGCATGGCTTGATGTTAAAGCCATATTGATAAATCTCCTCAATGCTCTTGGGCTCAGCCGCATCAGCAAATATCTCATCGCTATGCTTATATACCCCTAACTCCATCATCCTAATAGCTATGTCCTGGTTTGTCAAGCCTCTCTCGTAAATCAGCTCTTGGGAATAGAGGTCACTGCCGATTATCACATTGCGCACCAAGGCAGTCATATCAGTTGAGAAGCCGAAGTCCAGCCCGTAGAATACATCGCCTTGTGGCAGTTCCTTGACTTGGCTGAAGTTGGGATAGACAAGCCCCTCGATTTTGCCCAACTTGCCGTGAATATAGACATTAGCCCAGTTGGGGTCTCGTTCACCGGTAGCAATGATGTTGGCCACCACCTCGGGGGGAATGACCTCAACGGCATCAAGGTAAGTGCTATGGATATAAGCGTTCTCCTTTTGCCCTATCCAATACTCATGAGCCCAGAACTCCGATATGGGATTCCAGTCGGCAAAGGTGAACTTGTTTGTCCTCACATCAAGCCCTCGAGCTGTTTCCCAGGGAACATTGTTCGCTTCGTTGATGAACAGAATATCACGCCGAGGACCTCTTATTTTGTCAGCCTCATCAGCACCGAAGAACTCAATCACGCCATTGCCAAAGTTATAGGTCTGCTCAGTCTTATTGTATCGTGGATTGTTGTCTGGGGATTCATCTAGGATGCGGAAGAAATCCCTTATCACACCCCTTTTAAGGTGAGGCAAGGATTCGCTCACTATGGAGATTAGTAGTTTGCGTTTGGCATGTTGGGCTATGAGGATAAGAAGCTGGAGAATTGACCAGGTTTTTGAACTATAGGTGCCCCCTTCGTTCAGGGCTCGGCGACTGCCAGATAGCCATGCTTCAGCGTTGGCTTCATAGGTTTTGGTTGTGGTGATATTCATTCCTTTTTAGCCCATAAATAAACTCCCCCTATAAAACCACCCCATGCTCCAATAAGTATCAACAGTGGCCAAACCTCATTTTCTGGGAAGAGAAAGCGGGATAAACTAATAAATCCATATAACAAGAAACTAAAGGTTAGTGCACACCCCCCGGCTAGAAGTATCCCTTTCAGCATCCACCAGTTATCCATTCACTCAGTCCCCTTACCCTTCTCTAAAGCTAACATAACTCTAACCATGAGCCTTTACCCACCATACCCCACATATTAGCCTAGCACCACCCCAAAAGTCCTCTGGTTGCCCCTTATAATCATCAACAGTGGCATCACCTAAGCTAACTGGTATTGTATTACCCTGGTCGGTTGATGGGCTTGTTGACAATGATAGAGGGGCCTTAGTCTCCTGAAAGTATGGGTGTGGGTCCCAGCTCCCACCACCTAGAGTTGAGGGATAGCTCTTAATCATACATCACCTCCTATCTAATCGTATCTATATGGGTCGTATAATGGTCTTTATGACAGTATTTTTTAACTTTTCGGCAGGGGCTGGATACCTAGTCCTAACCCCTATTTCGGCTCTAGGCAACCTCACTAGAGTTTAGCCGGCATTACCCCTCTAGTTAGTTCCATCCACAATTATAGCCATGTAGCCTCGATATCCACCTATAGTCACTATAAAATTCCATCTCTTCCAGGACTGGCTCTGGATTGTCCTGATATTCACTAAGTCCCTTTGCCCTCAAGTATCTGCTGAGTGAGGGTTTTGGCGTTATCTGACCGAACTATAATCTCTGTTTTGACAGGCTTACCGCCTTCCCCGGTGATCTCCTGCCTCTCGACATAGCCTCTATGTTTCGCTTGGGTTTTGAGGTAGAAACAAATAGCCCAAGCATCACCCTTATCAATAGCGGCAAATAGCTTAGATTCCGCCAGATCAACCATACCTTCTTTGGCCTCTCTGACAGCCTCTTGAACAGTAGGGAACTCCGTAGCATAACGATTGACCGTTCTATAGCCAAGACCTGTTTTTTCAGCAACTAAAGTGAGAAGTCCTTTACATTCCTTAACAGCTTCTATAATCCGGGCAGCAGTTCTCTCTCTTTTTTCTGAATTGCCATTTAAGCCGTTACCGTTTTGTTTCCCATTACTCTTCTTCATACCAACTCAAATTATACCATGTTTTGTCAAGTTGTTACTCTCCTCTTATCTTCCAAGATAAACTAATAACCCATTCTCCTACTTCTCCGATCCACCATCCGATTTCAAATAGTATCTTCCCCAAGAGTCCTCTCATTTTAACCATCTTATTCCCCTATATCCAGTCTTCTCTATTCCAGACCTTTTTGTATTTCTCCTTCATCACAAAGGCAAGCCAGAGTTGTTCCATTGAAGTTGGTGGGTAGGACTTTGTATACATTGAGCAAGCAAAAGCATACAAACTTTCCAATACTGGATACATACTTTTATTATAGTTATCTTTCTCGTAGAACATCTCCTGTAGCTGGTCTTGGGTAGGTAGCCAGAAAAGCTTCTCCGATTCGATGGGGTGATACCACACAGAAACATCATGACTTAGGTGAATCGCAAATACAGCATCCAGATTATCACAGCACCAAGAATGGATTATATCGTCAGTAGTTATGACTTTCTGTATCTCAGTTGCCTTTCTGAAGTATCCATTATCTCTTACCTTTCTTGTGCATAGCCCGGGCTAAGAGGCGCTGGACAATCTGGTCGTAAGTCTCCCCTTTATGCCCGAACTTGTCCAGCTTGTTCTTTGTCTCTAAGTCTAATTGGATGGTTGTCTTCATCACTTGCCCTTCTTGCTGGCTACTTCTACCTGTAGTCTCTTCTTCTTGGCTTTACCCTTCTTTTTTCTAGTCATGATTAGCTATCCCCTTTCTAGTATCTTTACACTAATTATAGCTATTATAGTATGGTTTGTCAAAAGCATATCTCCAGTTTATATCTGATTGCCAACATATCCCCCACTGGCACTCCATTTGAAGCCCAAAGAGGCTTGATATTGCGTAATCTTCCCCACTGATGCCCTAATATTAAGGGGAATATTAACACTAAAACCCTTGACAAATAAGGAATAGAGGTATATCCTGAGGGATAGAAAGAGATAGAAGGGGGAGATAAGGGAATGAAAAAGCACATAGATGAAGAGCGTTGTAGGAATGGCACTAACTAAAGACATATTAAAGCTGGAGATGAGGATACCTTTAGAGTTGCTTTGGAAAGATGAAGGACCATACTTGGATAGACTAACCGAAGAGATCAAACTGAGAGGTATCACCGAGCCTATCGAGATAAGAGTTAGAGAAGATGGCTCTATGATAATCTGGGATGGGCTGCATAGATTGGCCGTTGCCGAGAAACTAGGCATAGAGGAGATACCAGTTATTTATACATAAGTTTAACAGAAAGGAGGGATAAAAGATGCAACCAGTTTGCCCAACCTGTTTAAGCAAGAATGTCGCCTGGATTCGCCGAGAGAAGCGCTATTACTGCAAGCGCTGCGGCTACGAGGGATCCCGGGAACAGTTCGGTATGCCAGAAGAGAAAGGAGGATAAGAGATGCCATTAAAGGAGATAACAAAAGAGGAGAGATTGAACGAACTTGAGGCAAGGTGCTATACTCCAGCCCAGATGAAGCACTTTGACGGAGTAGAATGGGAGAAGTGGGAATTCAAGTCTACGGCCACCGCATGGCCATTTGTCTCTACTCTCTTCGATAGAATTTGGAGACAGTATACCATCTCAATGCTTAGACCCCTGACCAGAGGGCAGGGTAAAGAAAGGGGGATAATATGCCAGAGTATTGCGTAGAGGTTTTCTTTCCTGGTAAATCAGAGCCAGGGATACACGAGCATCTACCATGTAATGATGAAGGGCTGGATGAGGTGTCGAGGATGGAGAGGCGATACCAAGGGCAAGGGACGGTGTTTGTCTCTGCATATGGCTGCCAGGAGGAGGAGAAGTGACAAAAGATGCGGGTGGGCTGCGGTGCCGCCATTGTAGGCGGTACTATCGCCTATACCAAAGGTGGAAAGGCGATCTTCCCCTAATAACTAGGACAACACCATCTCCCTTCCCGCCATACAATCAACCCTTTAAGTTCCGCTGTGAGTGTGGACATTTAATTGAATACAAACCTCCAAAATAGAGACAGGAGCCATCAGGCTACGGCTTGGTGGCTCTTTCTTTTCCTGCCGGACCTCATCCTACCGGGCTTTGGTAAGAGCACTAAAAGACTCTGGACCCGGGCACATGCCAGGCAGACAATCTCACCGTCTCGTTTATCAGGGATGGATCTTGAACCACAGTGATAACAGGTCATGACCTCTCCTTGTTCATAAACCACTCTGGCAACTCACCATCTTCCCATCCCTTAGCCCTAGCAATATCATCCCATGTAGGAGTCTCAATTCCTAATCGGATAATCTCTTCATTCCAATTTCTACCATAACATTCACGGCATAGTGCTTGACCCCAATCCCATGTCAGACCGCTCCTCTCATAGACAGTACCACCATACCGCTTCCCCATCCTGTCTATCCAAGCTAATACCAAATCAACTCTCCTCTGTTCATCAACTGTCAAACTACTTATACCCATTTTCCCTCCTCATAGATGTGACCTACAACTTCAACTCTATTTGGCCAGCGTAATTCTAATTGTGCATTATCCCAATCGTGTTGATAGGTAGCTTCTAGGTAGAAGCCATTATACCCATCCCTCCTTTTAACTGGTAATACCTCGGAATGCCCACAACCACAAGTGACCTTAATCTTATCCCCAGCGTATATCTCCATGCCGTGAATGTCGTGGAGCCCGGTGTATTGCTGGCTTGGCTTAGTTTCACGCCCAAATTCTAGTATAGAACTCATGGGAGAAATGAAGTATTGCGATTCAGGATTTGGATAGCCCCAGTAGTGCCAGCGGTGAAACTCACCATCAATGAATATCGCCTGCCTGAACTTAATCTCCATGTGCCTCCTTTACATAATAGGGTCGCATAATGATTCTTATGCAACTATTCCTTTTCCTTCTTGCATGACCGTAAGTGCCTCTCAAAGTTATTGATACCCGCGACATACCTTCGGGCAAACTGCTTTCTAAACTCACCTTTCGTAACCCGATAGTGAGTCGGAAACTCTCGACCACAATAGCCACAGATAAATACTCCTCTTGTATAGCTAACTTTGTACCGATAGAACCCAGACTCTTCCATTCCTTTCCTCCTCTCTAACCTACTATCCTACCTGTCGCTTTTTATAATTAACCAGCGTTTCTATATAGGCATTTACCTCTTCTTGGAGTTTCGCTTTTTCCTTTTCCAGTTCAGCTAGTTGTCTTTCGAGTGGATTCAATTCGTCTTGGACATCACTTATCAACCTTCTGATATTATCCTCGTATGATGCCTTTCTACTAAACCCCCTCATTTCTCCTCTCTAACCTGCCAGCCTTTCTTTAATTGTAACTAGAGTTCCAGCGTTATCATAGGCCGTAACTCTCTTCATGGCGAACAAGACGCATATTTGGCTGTCATTCTGGTATGCAAACCCTTGGAGGGCATCCATAACAAGTTTGGCGTAATTATCTATATCCCCTTTGGGTATTCCACGCTTCTTTGTGAATGAGAATACAACACACATATACAGCGGCACACCCGCAGGGTATCCCTCCTGCTGGCTCTCCTTGAAGGCATACCGCCACATCTCCTCTGCTACTCTTGTCTTCTCAGGAGTATAAGCCAGCTTTTGTTTCCGTCTTGTTGAATTTGCCAGTAATATAGAGGCTCTTTTTCGCCTTAGCCGGGGTCTACCCTTTGGAACCGGCTCACCATACAGCGTTAAGGTTATCATCTATAATCCCTCCTCAAGATTAACCCTCATGGCTTCTTATCCCAATACTGGCAGGTTTTATCTCTAGGCGTGACAACTCTTAATTGTGTATTTGGATTCTCACATAACCACTGCCCCCGTGAAGGCTGAGGGACTAATATAAGTCTATATATTATCCACTTACAGTTACCGCAGGTCTTTCTCATGGCTTCTCCTATCCCTTGCCTTCTGGCAGGATTTGCATATTTGATAGGGCGGTTCGTTGAAACTCACTCCGTCATACATGGCATCTCCTTCTTTAGTTTTGCTATAATTAAAGATAAGCATAGTAGAGAACTCGCATCAAAAACTATCCCCTCATCTTTCTCCAAGGCAATAAGCCACTCTGTCACCAACCTCTTAGTCTTGGCATCCTGAGCACGAATAATCCTGACAAACCTTTCTTTCTGGGTCGGCTCTCTCCCCTCCATACCCTCTAGCCCAAAGCCCAAGTCCCATAACTCTGCCATCATCTCCACATGGGTCAACAGCCAGTCGCTCATTTCAATATTCTCCCTCTCCAATCTTTAGGCAATTTGCTAGGTTCAAGTTTAACAAATACAAAAGGAAGAGTAGGAGGTGGAATTTTCAACTCCATCCGCTTCTCTTTCCAATCTCCCATCTCCTCCGGGGTCAGCAACCAGTTATTCATTTTACCCTCCTCATTCTATACTTACTAAGCATCCATGCCTGTCTTATTGGCAACCCTAGCCTTAAATTTGTTATGAACCGAACTATTCTTTTCATTTCGCCTCCTTCGATGGTCTATAGCCTGGGCATTCCAGCCTCTCGATGTGGCATTTGATACTAGCTCTATGATAACCTTTATTGCATATAGGTTTCTTATCCCAGGTGTAGAACTTGCACATCTCTATATTTGTTTTGCTAGGTATAGAATAACCTGGTCTCTCTCCATGCCATAATTCATCAGGATAAGCATAACTACTATTTCTCATCACTTGACCTCCTTTACCCAGCCTGTTAACATCTTAGAGTAGTTAACTGCTCCTCGCCTTAACAGTAGTCGAAGTCCATCCTCATATCCGTCATAGAGGAATGTGGGTATCTCTGGCAACTTAGCATCCCTATCTACCTTGGCATTAAATCCCTTCTCCATAGCCTCTAGTCCCGCTTTAATCTCTGGGATGGCGAGGATTTGGCTTGCTAATCTCCTTGTATTCTTAAGAGATTGACTGTTGGTTTCACTGAAAGCCCCATTTAAGACAGCTTCTTCTATAAATCCTGCTACCTGTTCTCTAACCTCGTTCCTCTTAGTCTCCATTATGTCCTGCCTCCTTTCTACCTGAAACTAATATACTTTTATCTTCTGGGAGAACATACATCCACTCTCTCCAGCCATTAGCCAGGATGATACCCACTATATCAGCCACATCGCTGACCTTAACCACAGGTCTATATCCCCAACAGTCATCGCCTGGACATAGTTCCTCTTCTCCAGGGAAGTTACAAGTTCTATCTACAAGAGGGTGTTTACATTCCATCCCATCCTTACAGCCTTGAGAAATACTATATTTACAGAATGAGCACAATGTTGTCTCGACCTCGCTGGATAGTTCCCGGAATACTAAGCGCTGCTCCTTCTTCACTTGACCTCCTTCTTCGCTTTATATTCTGGGGCTCGATTCAAAACTAACCTGCCTACTTCTCGGTCCCTGAAGCGCCGCAACACTGGCTCGGTGAGGTCTTGAATATCCTTGTTGGTGGTCACGATCAGCGGCAACCCATGAGCATACCTGTAGTTTACTATCATCTCAAAGGTCTCATGCTGCCAATCGAGCTCATTCACCCTACCATCCCGGGAGATAAAATTAAGGTCATCCAGAACCAAGAAGCCCACCTTCATCAAGGTTTGAATCCAACTCTCGGAGTCCTGCTGAGTGTGAATCATACCGCGGAGTCTTGAATACATCTCCCGCACAACCTCAAAGCGTATCTCTAATCCTCTCTTTTTAGCCTGGACAGCAGCACAATAAGCTAACATGGTCTTACCATTCCCCGGTCTGCCATAGATTAACAAGAGGCTAAAACCTTTATTCCCCAACCCTAAATCATAAGTAGCATCAAGAGCCTCCCTTGAACCCTCTACTGGAATAAAATCCTCGAAGTTCAAACTCCTTCTCCTTTCTGGTATTCCTGATGTGGCAAACTTCGCAACTTCGGCATCCCACCCTGAACAATTAGGGCAGGGCTTGGCATGAAAATCTTTGGCATCCAGTACCCATCCTGCATCACGGCAATCAAAACATCTGGCTTCCTGGTATTGATCTAAGGCTGAAGGTCTTATTGGGTGTGGAACACCGCAAAGGGCGCTCCAAGCTGGAGTGCCAGGCTTTACCCCAGGGTTATCGACCATTAGTTTCAACGCTCTCTGCCAGAGATTAGCTACTGTCTGGTGGTTCTGTGTATTTGTCAGGCACTCGTCTATTTTGTTGAACTCGCTCTCCATCCTTTTCTTCCTTTCTATGCCAACTTAAAATAGCGGCATAGTGTGACTTATATTTGTACCCCTTTGAAGCTATACCCAGAGATAAGGTCTCAATCATCCCAGACAGGCTAGTATTAAAACGATCCTCAAGTTTCTTATATTCACCATCTGTTAAAAGCACATTCTTAAACTCACCATAAGGGTGTTTATATAATATAGTTTTATTTAATTTACTATAGTTTAATTTACTTTGTGTACTTTCACCTGTAGTTAAGGGATTATCGTCTGTAGTTATTCCATTAAGGGTTGTAGTTATTGGTTTTTGGGGTATTTCTCTCCTGCGGTTTTTATAAACATCTGCCACATTATCAACCAGGTTTTGACACCAGATTAACCTTGATCCCCACAGGTCTTTGTCAATGGCTTTTATTTCCACCAGTAAATTCATAATTTCTACACCCAATAACTCATTAACCCTCATTTTAGCGAGGAAGACTTGCCATTTAACAGGGTTGCTACAGTCAAGGTAATGCCCCTCTGATGATGCCAATCTCTCCAGGAGTTTAAACCAAAAAGCATAGCCGTCATTTCCAAAGCGATTCTGCAATACAGTTAGTGTATCACCCTCACTGGCATGTGAGTCATGTGGGAAATAATCAACTGTTCTTTTCTGAGGTCTAGCCAATCAAAGCCTCCTCTGCTTCCCGGTTGTAATACATCAAAGCTCAATCCCTTCTAGGAACTTTCTAGCTATGAACTCCGCGTAGACAGGGGGGATTGCTTGGGACAATTCCTTCCCCGTCATCCAGTCTATATCCATAACTTTCTTAGCATAAGGGATATTACTGAAGTGCCCTACAGGGGTGATAATATCGCCTTCGTTAATCGGTCTTCCCATTCTAACGCTAGACTTAATTTCTTTAGGCAAGAGGATTAAATCTATTGGGAAGCTGGTTTCAAAATATCGAGTGCGCCGTAGCATTAAGCCAAAAAAAGCGCCGTTTAGCTTAATAGGGTTTCTTAAATAAGGCGCACCCACGACATTCTCTATAACATAGGGCAAACCTGTCTTGATAAGCCTGTCCCGAGTAGCCGGGATTAGATTCTGATAAACTCGTCCTTCAGAGCGCCATTGCTGAGTAGCCATGCTGCCAAACTGACACGGTGGACTTGCCCAATAGAAATCAAACCCTTCTAATGGAAAGTTGAGAGCATCAGCCTGGTAAAACTCATCACCGTAGTAGTGAGGTTGTGGCTGTATATCCACACCTACCACATAAAAGCCAGCACACTGAAGCCCTTTTGTTGCTCCATCGGCACCGCAGAATAAGTCAAGCGCTTTAGGTTTCAAAGCTCAATCCCCTTGACCTTATTTATTCCTTCCTGCCATACTTGGTACTTCTCGCAGCTATCCTCGCACTTCTGGACAGCCTCAATCAGATGTCCTTCAAAATGTATATCGGAGACAGATACCCACCAATCAGGGCAAAGTATACATGGGTCTAGGTTCTGGTTATTCATCTCCTATCCTTGACCTTCGCTATTCTCTCACAGTTCTTGCATAGCCGATATGGAGGAGTGATTTCCGAGAGTTGCATCCTCACTACAAAGACATCGCCTCTCCCCAAGCCACACAAAGCTACTGTAAGTCCCCTGAAATATACCCTACCATATTTTATGTGAACCACATTGCTTTGCTTTAGCCTGATGACTTTGAAATATTCCATCTCCTATCCTTTCTTCCACCACTGCCACAGATGGATTCCCGCTATAAGCAGGACTATGACTAGGTAGAGTGACAGTATATATATTTCCCATCCGGTCATGATTGTTTTCTTTCTCCCTGCCTAGCGGGGCTAGGGATTTACACCGCTGGTTGATTACGCTTCAACTCCTTACTGGCTGCCGATTACTGGCTCCAAGAAGGACTCCCACCTTCAGACACCAGATATATGCACCTACAACGCAGCGTCTCCCTTTCCGCCACCCCGCTAGACAGGGTATTATTCTTCTCCTGCTATAAAAACACCCAGTATTGCATCTACTGCGTCACGAGCCGAGGTGCAAATAGCACCTTCCTCTTTAGGCTCACCCAAGACCCAGCAAGGTCCGCCTTTTATCTTCCAGCCAAAAGTCTTCTGAAGGGCTTGACAGTGCTGGCAGAAGAGCCTGATTGCTAACTCTCTTACTTGGGGACTATTATCCATGTGTCTCCCGTAATCCTTTCTCAAATAACGCTAGGGTCGTATAATATATGTTATGGACTAGACAGGAGCTGTTCCCTTGTCGGAATGCCCCACTCCTTCCTGTTGTCGCCACCTGAGATAAAGTTGTGGGCTTCTCTCAAAGCACTTATAAGAGGCTCCACCTGGTATAGATTTACTGTGATGACCTGAATAAGTCTGTCTGGTATTGTGTCCGATACTAGGTTTATGAATTCTTCTTTACGATACGCAATAACCTTTGTAATCATCCCTACTCCTTTCTATAGACTTCTTTTAATGCTTCCTTTAGTGCCTTTACAGCCAAATCATACCTATCATATATCTCTATTTCATTGAAAGAAGCTTGAATAAAGGCAGTAGATTCTTCAAACCCTGCTTCTGTACTATAAGTTACCTCGCAGCTCACGCCACCAGGGTAGAGCCTATATTCTATACCTACAATACCACTATCAGTCGGTATGATTTGTGCCTTCTCTTCGTCTGTCATAGACTCCGCCAGTCCTTTACCCCTTGGAGCTTACCGAGATTGTCAAGGGCTTCTTCTAGGGTCATCCTACTCTTCAAATCCTCCAAGTCCTTAACCTCCATCACCTTCCAGACCTGTTGCTGTGAGTTATAGCCTAGTCTGCTACACAAAACCAAGAAGCGGCTTTCAGTAATGAGTTTATTGGGTGTCTCTTCTATCGGTGGCTTCTCTTCAGGTGGTGGCTCTTCTTGTGGCTGCTGATTTATATGCTCATTGCAATAGCCCTTGGGATATTCCTCAGTCACCTTTGTTTTGTGGCTATACCAGACCTTGCCATCCTTCTCATGTCTAGCCCAGGCTATACCATGCTTGGAACACCAGTGCTCTTTTGTTCCAGGCTTTGGCTTCGAAGTTTCCCCGGCTTGGTCGTCTTCGAGGTCCTGGGTAAAGAACTCACTGGCAGCCGTAGCATTAAGCGTGGCTGATATGTAAGCACTCTTCTGAGCCATCTTTAATGTGGCGTTGTGGCATAGCCCGGGGTCTTTTTGCCGAGGTTTATATTCGCCATCCTTTTTCGTAACATAGCTTGAGGCTGAACCTATACCTTCACCCTCAAAATTACCCGCTCTTTCGAGTTCACACCTTATGGTCATTTGATACGGGCTATTATCAGGTGGTGGACTTTCGGGACCAGATAACAAATGATAATGAGGTTTATAGCCGTGGGGTAGGCAAATGAGTTCTGCCCCCTCTTTTGTTAGTGAGGGCTTTTGTCCCTCGCTAACTGTGTAGTAATGCTTGTCTGGCTTGAGCCTTTCCTTGATGTAATTATCCAGCAATTCCCGCTGCCTGGTAGCCATAGCGAAACGGGTCTCAATCTCCGCTAGTGCTACCTGTCTGTCTTCCCTGATTGCTACTGCTTTTTCTTGCATTACTATACCTCCTCGTATTTCTTTAACGCTTTCATCGCCCATTGGAATGTCTTATAACACCT
>Ga0209977_10000308_pt1 | contig 19302 bp, 51 predicted proteins | sample SumtaG_2_FD_183113 | JGI IMG/M metagenome (GOLD analysis project Ga0209977, IMG submission 183113) | Deep subsurface microbial communities from Indian Ocean to uncover new lineages of life (NeLLi) - Sumatra_00607 metaG (SPAdes) (version 2) | ecosystem: Environmental > Aquatic > Marine > Oceanic...
TTACTACTGGTGCTGAAAGAATGAAATGGATAGCAGAAAGAAAAAAATGGAATCGTTTAGCAATTGAACGTGCTGAAGCGACAGGATCTCGTGTCGTTCCAACTATTTCATCTTCTGCGTTGACGAAGACGATTAAGTCTATCCAAGCTAAGGGAGGCACATTAGTATCTGATTTTTCTGCCTTAACTGTCGGTCAAGAGGTTTGGTTTGTTAGGGGAGATTATTCTTCTTTTGGTTTAGTAGCAATGCAAGATGGTGTTTTAGTATTCAAGTCTCCTACAGGAATTGTATTAAGGTCGGTGGGTGAAACTGATGTGGTGTTTCAAGCTCAGCCAAGCTGGAGACCTTCTGGCACATTAGCGCAAGCTGAAAAATGGGCACAGAATAGTGTAACGACTGATACAATGTATCACGGAACGAGCGCGACAGCTATTGATAGGATTATAAAAGGTGGATTTAGTGCTGGGACTATTGGGGCTTATACAGGCAATGCTGGGATTCATGGTGTAGGATATTATTTTGCTCCTGGTGAATATACTGCGTTGGCATACACTAGAGGCGACGCTAATCCAATGAAAGTGAAGTTGAATATTAAGAATCCATTGAGATCCTATGATGAATTTCAAACATTTTATCATAAAGCACGAGAGACTAATCTTGAAGGAGTTGCGCTAGTTCGTGAGACTACACGACTTATAAAAGAAGCCGGATATGATTCGGTGTGGCTGGAAGGTCAGATTATTAATGAGATCTGTATATTTGATGCTAAAAATATAATGGTGATAATAGAATGACAGCGAAAATTTGGGAAGGTGCTTTTTGCTTAATCTGTGTGAATTTTAATAACAAGCTTTATGGGTCCTGTAAGGCATTCCCAGATGGTATTCCGCATTCAATTGTTTCTGGAGAGACTAGCCATTTTTTGAATATAATTGGCGATAACGGGATAAAGTTTGATCGGATTGAGAAAAGGGAGTCAAGATGAGTGAAAATACAGATAAGCCTTTACAAGTTAGTGGTTGCCATCATGCTGCTCTTGAACTTAAAGATGGCGAATTTATTTGTACTGTTTGCAAACAGCGGTGTACGATAGTTGAGCATTTAGTTGAAGATAAAGGAGGTGGGAAAGAATGACTGGTGAAGAACTTTTATGTTTAGTTTGGTTATTTTTAGGCTTTTTGTTTTTAGTCTATGCGGTTTATTATATTCGGCAACAGAGAATGATATCTAGATTCTCAAAGTTTGTAGATGCTTTAAGAAAACTTGTTTGGGAAATGGAACGAATAGAATGGCCTAAATGGGACGCTAGAAAAGACTGTTCACACTAATGAAGGGTAAGTATACTATGCCTAAAACGATCAACGCTCCTAGAGCCTCTGAGAGCGTGGAGTATAAGGTATAAAAAGAATGGCAGACGTAATAAGCAGAAGTGAAAAGAAATTCTATCTGAAGGTTTTTGGAAGCCAAGAACTTTATGATGTTTTCTTGGAGCTTTTTAATAAGGCTGTAGAAGATGGATCAGCTTCACCAAAAGAAAAAGCTATGATATTATTTCGTGACAAATATGAAGAGACTGAAGATGGCTGGAGAGAGAAATGAAATGGCTGGATTTTATTTTAAAGCTTTTGAAAAGGAGTAAACGGATGAAAAAAAAAGTATTGTGTCAGGTAGTGATAGATGCTGGTCATGGTGGTAAAGATTCTGGTGCTGTTAATGCTTTGTATGGCGTTAAAGAGAAAGAGGTCAATTTGGCTGTTGCCACATATATGGAAGCTGAATTAAAATTGTTTCATCCTTATATTAAAACCTTTATGAGCAGAGAGACTGATGTATTTATTAGTTTAAAGAATCGCTGTCAAAAGGCGAACTGGATTGTACCAAATAATATGACTCAGGGAATCCCAGCTGATCTGTTTCTTAGCATCCATACCAATGCTCGTGAAGTGAAAGGCAAGTATGGGTTAGAAATTGAAACCTATCATTGCAGAGGCTCTGTGAGAGGGAAGAGATTTGCTGAAGCAATTCAAAAGGCTTTGGTAAGTGATAAAAATTCAATTCCAACAATTGATAGAGGAGTAAAGATTGGTGAACGATGGAGTAAGAAGAGAGAGAAGATGATGCCATTTTATGTTCTTAAGCATACGCAGATGCCGGCAGTATTAGTGGAGCTTGGTTTTCTTTCAGATATTGAAGAATGCATCTATTTATCTAATGTTCGTAATCAAAAAATAATGGGTCAAGTTTTGTCAGATGCTTTATCAGGATTTATCACATCTGAGCATTATGAGGAGACACACGAATAAAAAAAGAGGCTTACTTTTTTAAATAAACTTTAGTATAATAAGAGGCAATAGATGAAAACGTTTATTGAATTAATTAAAGCAAAACCTTTTTTATTTCTTATTGTCGTTTTAGCCGTCTTTCTCTCCGTGATTGCATATCAGTGCGGTACTACAAAAGCAGCAAAATTGATATCTAAAATTTTTATGGAAAAAGCAGAAGAGGTAAAAGAAGATACAGATAAATTGCTCAAAGAAAAAGCTGAAGAGAATGAGAAATTGGAAAGTGAAAATCTAAAGAAGGACGAGATTATAGCAGAAGCCAATGCTGAGAATGAAGATCTCATTTCTAAACAGAAAGAGGATGAAATCAAGATGGGAAAGCTGGAAGCAGAAATAGCAAAAGAGAAACCTGATGAATTGATAAATAGGGCTAGAGGTTTGTTGGATACAGACGAGATCTGGTGGAATAATGAAACTGAAAAGGTTGAATTTTCTTTGGAATCATTTAGGCTTGGTGTTACGAGATGGGCAGACTGGTCAGACTTTACTTTGAAAAGGGAGCCAAACTATAAACAGCAGATTTTGAATGCTGGAATTATTAAGGTGACACAGGAAGAAAAGATTTTGAATTTAAAAATTGAGATTGGCAATTTTAAGATAACCGATATTCAACATCAGAAAAATTATGATGCGTTAGATACGGCCTTTTCAGATTTTAGACAATACGCTAACAAAAAAGGTGGCTTGGCTAAAAATCTCATGTGGGGTGGACTTGGATATGGAGTTGGTAAATTGCTTGAAGGTATATTTGGTGGAAAATAAAAAGGATTGAATGGGGACATTAAAAATTATTGTTTTAGAAGTGGAAGGGGAGGTGATAGGTTAAGTGTATGCTTGGTGCTACATTTTGTGGAGGCTGTTTGCTTTTCTCTTCCACTTTTTTATAAGGAGATCTGAATGAATAGATATGAACCTTTAGGCGGTGGTCAAACAAAAAAGGGAGCTTGGCCATTATGTGAACTTAAAGTTAGTTATAAGTGTCAATTATGTGAGTCTGAGCATAAAGCAATTGCAAGATCAAGAGGCGTTCTAATGGATGCTGCTTTATCAAGATCGTTTATGAATACCGTGAAGGTTGATTTGGTGAATAAATTTTTTCAAGAGCACCCGAAAGCTAAATTGGAGGATTTTGAAATTGATAAAATAAGCGCAGAAGAGTTGATTACTCATGAGGAAGGTGAGGAGCCAGAAAAGGATAATATTGGTGTTCCGTGGACGACAAGCGATATAGGATCATTGATTGGTGTGAAAGCCATAGCTGGTGAAGAAAAGCTTGAATCAAAAGATCAGAAAAAGAAAGAGAAAAAGAAAGAATCATTTATTGGAAACGTGGCTGATTCCCCATTGAAGGATTTGGAAAAGATGGATTTTGCTGATCTTAGTGCTGATGGTATGGAAAAGATTTTTCGTCAAAAATTAAAGGAAGTGAAAGAAAGAGAAAAGCAATTGAATACTGAAATTATGTTGTTAGCGCATGAAAGGGTTAAACTTGAAACGATGATTACAGCGATTGAAGCCGTGGAGAAACAAAGAAAGGAAGACGCAAAATCTGAATGATGTATGCTGGTTGGATAATTGGTAAAAAGACAGACAGGGAATTTTTGGAGAAGTTAGGGGTGAGGATTGAAGAAGAGTATTCAGACAAAACTATGACGAAAGGATTTATAGGATGGGTTTGTCTGATTAATCATGAAATTTTGAAAAAGCTTGATGAACATTGGGGAAGATTTATTTGGTCATTTTCTAAGGTGATAAATGAAAATTAATCATTATAGAATGGCTGAATGCCTTTGGGATAAGAATTTAAAATATGAGATTCTAAGTGCGCTATTTGCTAAACCTTCTAAAAAGGCTTATGTTCTTAATGATGTTTCAACTTTCTTTTGGAAAAACTTTTTTGGTTCACTTTGCATATTGGCTATTTATTTGTGTGAGGAAGATATGTTTCAAAGTAACCCATTAGAAGTTCGTAGTTTCACGAAGAATAATTGGAAGATGCTTTTAGAGCGTTGGTCACAGATTGTGGATATTAATGCTATAACGGCTGAAATGTTAAATAAGGCTAAAAGAGAAAGAGGCGAGATAACTCTTCTTAAAGGAGAAGATAATGGATAAAACAGAAATTTATGTGAAGATGAGCAATTGCCCAGAAATTCAAGATTTGGCAAATTGGGAAAAATGGGAGACTGGGTATTGGTGGAATGGATTCAGAGTGGTTGTATTTTTGGTTGACGAAATGACAATAAAAGGACACCCAGCATTGTGGTTTTTGAATCCAGAGAAGTGTGCCAATAAAGCAATATGGCTTCCTATGCAGCATCAGATTCAGGAGATGCGTTATGAATGGAAGATATACACACCGAAAATTCGGCAGATGTATAATGACTTTGGAGATTTCTGTAAGTTGCAAAAGCTTGCTGGAATCATTTCCGAATCTTGGGAGCGACTCTGGCTTGCGTTCCATATGGATGTGACGTATGATAAAATTTGGGATGGTGAGAAATGGATCAATCGGAAATGAAATCAATTATTAAGGAGAGATGAATGAAAGAATATGATCTTGAATTTCGGTTAAATCTTAGGGTTGTGACAAGCACTGAAGATGAGGCTTTGAGCATCATAGATGAAGAATTGGATAGAATTGAACAAGAAAAAAATAAAAATTCTAGAATAGCAGAAATTATGATTACTGGAGGCGATTCAGAAACTGAAGAATTCATGAGGAGGCTTCAGAATAGATGAAATCAATTCAAGAGTTGGTTTTTCAAGATAATAAGATTCTGGAAAGATTAATAGAGCCAACAAAGAAAGCAAGAAAGGCATTGAAAAAGCTTGGAATAAATATAGATAAACATTGCGTGATTGAATGTGAAGAATGTAAAAGATATTTGATTTTCAAAACTTTTGACCAGCAACAAATTATGAAAGAGCTTGCTGGGCTTGGATGGAATGTTAAATACAATGGTGAGGAGAATAAAATGTACACTTACTATTGTTCGGTTTGCACAGAAAAGGAGATAAATGTCAAAGAAAGGATCGTCCTCCAAACGAAAACGTAGAAGGGAGAGAAAAGACAGGAATACTTCAAATGAGAAAAAGCAAGAAAGGATTGAATTTGAAGAAAGAATAAAAAGAGGTATGGCTAAATGAAACAAAAGCCAAAGACCTGTCAGGGATGTAAGTTTTTTCTTGATAGTCCTTTTGCTGTTAAGGATTATACACCTTATTTTTCAATAGCAGACAGAGGGAAGGTAGAGACTCTGCTGAATAGTGGTGATTATGGAAGGTGTATGAAGCATAGCCAAATGTTTCCAGATACTGAATTTCAAGAAGATTTACCGGCTAAGAATTTGATTATTGTTTCTAGTGCTGTTTCAGTTTGCGTGGTTGTTAAGTGGTTATGGAAATGTGACGACTGGGAAAAGAAAAAGTCTGAAGATAAAATAAAATGGGGAAAGTACGAAGATAATAAGAAGTCTCCAATCGTGATAGCGACAAGCTCATGATTTATAGGGGTATAGGTATTAGGACGGTCGCGATCGGTCGTCTACAGGCTTCTGAGAGAGCCGATTATAAGGGGTGACAAGAAAATCAAAGAAATAAGGCTAAATAGAGGTTGAAAGCATGAAAAGTGAAAAAATAAAAAAAGATATAGACGCTAATATCAAAAGAGATCGTGAATTAGCGACAAAAAAAGAGCCGACTGGAGATGAGATCAAAAAGAGGATGGCAGAAACCGGCGAGAGGTTCTATGATGCTAGAGAAAGGTTAAGAGAAGCAGCATATGGTGGAAAGCCTCCTTATGGTTTTGCGTCATGGGGTGATTATTGGAAGAGTTATTAAAAGGAGATAAATATGGTTAAACCAAATCGTATAGGTTCTTATGCGGGATTTAGAGCTAATAGGAATCATGTTGGGTGTAGAGCCAACGTAAACTCTCGTGGTACGAGTCGTATATTTCCTTATGTGGGATTTAGGGCTTGTAAAAGTTCTGTAGGATGTAGGGCTAATAGCAATTCCAGATAATGAAGAATTTTTTGTTTTTATTTAAAGAAGGGCTGTTTTATTTGTTGTTTATTCTTTTTCTGATTTTTATCTGGATGATATTTATTGCTAAATGGTAGATGTCTAAATGAACATAAATACGAACAGAAGAAAAAGAAAGAAGGCTTTAAAAGAGCTTATGAGAACGCCAGGCGGCGAGCAATGGCTGAAGGATCACGTAGGCAAAGAAGACTTGCCAAAAGGAGCACTTATGAAAAGAGAAATTAAGAGTTTAAGAAACCCTCATTTTGAAAAAGATGAACCGGCTATAAAGCCTTTAAGGGTGAAAGATCTGATTAGAGTTTTGGGTGCTCTTACTGAAAAGGATAAAAATAAAGAAGTCGTTATTTATGATATGGAATCTAGCAGATATGGGCCTGTAAAGTCTATTAGCGTTCTGGATATCGTGGCTACTCGTGATGAAGAATATGAGAGACCTGCCAAGAACGATAAAAGAAGGATTCGTTCAGTGGTGGAATTAAGCGATTAGGAGAAACAGGATGAATGAAATAGAAAAGGTGATGGCGATAAAAGACTTACTTAAAAGGCTGGGTATGCTGTACGATGAGTGTTGTATGAATGGGGATTTCAGAAAGTGTGATGGGCATTGTGATATTTGTGTGAAAGCTATAGGAGAGGTGAAAAAGACTCTTCAAGGACTAGAAGAGGGCATGGTGGATATTGCTCCAGAAATTTTAAAGGCTATTAATAAAGAATTTGAACGACCTCTTTCCTTTTCAAAACGTCTGGCTATATCTAGGATGTTTAATAGTTGGTTTAATAAGAATCCTGAGCATTCACGATATGGCATTGATATGCTTTTAGTAAGTTATCTAGATAAAAAGGGCTGGCTAAATACGCAAAAGATTCGGAATCAGATGACTGATTCAAGGATTAAGGCCGTATTAGGAGAAGAGGTAGGAGAAAAGCTTATTAATGATGATAAAAGTAAAGACAATATAGAAATTATAAGGGAGAGATTGAATAAGATAAAGAAGAAACATCATATTGAGAATAAGGAAGAATAGTGATGAAGTTTAAAAGGGAATATCTATTAAGGGCAGATCTGAAAGAGGAGATATTTGATTGGGCAGAGGATATGGTAATAGATAATGTTGACAGATTTGATATAGAGAGGTTGGCTGAGATGATTTTTTATAGGCTCTTACACGCAGGAGATCTGAGAGAGGATCCTGTAATGGTTGACGTTGATTATAGAAAAAAATTAGAACTTATAAGAAGAAAACATATTGATGGTGAAAAAGATGAGATAAGGATGATTGATGTTACAGGATTGATTATGGAAGAGGCTTATGCAAAAGTTCAGAAGGCTATGGAAGAATGGAGAAAAGAGATTGAAGGGAGCAGCGTGGACGTTGTGGAGTTAAAGTCAAAGACGGTTCATTTTAAAGTAAAGGGATTAAAGATGAAGGTGGATGCTGATTCACCGTTTAGAGGAACATTGATATGACCAGGGAAATAGAATATACTTATATATACATTTGCCCAATATGCGGGATAGAAGTATTTAGCACTGAGAGTCCAGAAGAGGTGGGTATGAGAGTGGATACGTGTATGCAATGTAATTTTAAAAACCGGTTTGAGTATATAGGTTCAGTAGGCAATAAGAAGAAACGATATCCAATATTCAAACTTAAGATGGCATTCTGGAAATTTATTGGAATAATAAAGGGAGGATATAAATGGATGAGAAGACAGTTGTTAATGTAAGATGGTCAGATGGCTATCTTGAGAGTTTTGAGTGTGTTGAAGTGAGACATGGAGATTATCTTTTATGGTTAGATTTGGGTGAAGGAAGGAATCGCCATATACCTCTTATGCGTGTTCGGTGGTTTTCTGTCAACCCTACATCAAGAGAGAAGTCAATCAAATCAGAGGGTATAAGGAGGGAATGAATGGAGTATCATTTAACTGATCATTGGATGGTTACTGCTACATTCAAATCGTATGGTCTTGGCAGTTCAGATGCGTTGGATAAGCTGATGGAACTTACTGTTAGTTTTCATATTTCAACGTATGCTACTTATTCAACAATACGCCAGATAGCACGAGAAATTCTTAAAGAGAAGTTGAAGATGGAAGATAGTCAGTTTAAGCATTTAGTATTATCAACACTGACTTTGGCTTTGACTGGCGATTAAGGAGAAGAGATGGATATAGAAAGAATTAAACAGCTAAAGGCCAGTATACAGGGAGCAATAGATAGGGAGTTGAGAGAAGAGGATCAGGAGCACTGGAAGAGCCACCATATAGCTGACCATATATTCCATAAGCTATACGATGCGGGTGAGCTAATAGATGATAGGAAGGAGGAGATAAGAGTTCATATCACTGAGATAGATTGGAAAAAACTAAACTTTGATTTGCTTATCTCTTCCACGTATAGCACTATGCGTTCTATGATCGTTAGGTGGATAAAGGCTCTAGGTATGGTGGATGATAATAGGAAGCGGATCAATATAACAGACGTTAATGAGTTGGCGACTTATATCACTATGGATGCATATTATGATAGACGTAATCTTATTACCATTTGGCTAAAACGGTTTGGTATTCCAGTCTATGGTAGAAGGCAGAAAGGCAATAAGGAAGAGTTAAAGGCAATGAAGGTCATCTTGAAAGATATATGGAATAAGGAGAAAGACGTTAAGCTCATGGATAGGTATAGCCGATAAGGAGGACGTATGGAAGAGACAAAGACTATTGAATACATAATAGGAGCATTAGGTCTGCTGTTCTTTATTGGGGTGGGTGTTGCTCTAGGTTATCTATGGAATGAATTACGCTGGCGCAATAAGGACGAGAAGAGACTAATGGTTGATATGATAGATGGCCATGATGAGAGTATGAAGAGTGTGGAGGACTACATGAATAGGGAAGAGATATCAGCTGATGATAAAGGTGCTGTTAGGACTTCATCAAGTTTAAAGAATTTAGAGTAGTATAGATGATTCCCACATTATCAAATTACCAAATTTTACATTAGGGAAATATAAAAATGGAAATAACAGCATCTACCATTATAGGAGGACTTGCGTTTCTATTCGCTAGTATCTATGGTATACTATGGCTGATTAAGTTATGGGTGTACATCTTCAAGGGCAAGAAGGTATTAAGATGGTTATGGTGATTAATATAAAATCACATAGGGTTGGAAAAGAAGAGAGGAAGCTAGGGGGAAATCAATCATGAATGTAGATATGAAGAGAAGGATTAAAGAAGCCGTTATTATATATGTTAAAGCGATCGTATTAGCTATTCTTATCCTAATAGGAGCATGCGTGCTGCTGAGTATGACTGATAGGGGTATTATAGAGCCGGTGACTGAAGGGGAAAGGTATCAGTGGTTAGAGGGTAAGCATGGTAGTAGTGGAGATCTGAAGGAGGTTATCAAAGATGGTCTTGGCATTAAAGGTGTAAGTTGCTGGGGCTGGACATATCCTAGTATGATGAGTTTCGTGACTGCTGGCATTTGTGTGTGTCGGTCAAGCCATGCTGATCTTACTGCTCTTTCTCTTCTCTTTACCTCTAGAGGTTCTATAGGCTCTTACTCTATAGGCTCTATAAGGCTAGGCTCTAGGCTCTTTAACCTTAAGAGTCTACCGTCTACTGGGCCCAGGGTCAAGGCTATTAAACTTATTAAACATATAAAAGGTATAACGTTTTAATGATTAAAGAAGCAGACTCTCGGGTCACGTTAGTTAAGTTGATTAATCTTCTAGGGTTAGCGTGCTGTATATGTGTCAACGTTCAAACATTTAGAACAGGAAAAGTTTTTCATATTGCGTATCGGGGAGTTTGTGTGTGGGTCAACATCGGTGTAATGAAAGGAGTCAGGCATGTTGAGCATATGAAACAAGATAACCACATTTTGGTTTTTATATGTCTCAAAAATCACGCACACATGACACACACTGGAGGTAAGTGTGAGAGATTTTAAAATTGGAGACATCGTTACGGTTGTATGGCCTCCTGTGCATGGTGTCCTTGTAGGGATTATGGGTGATCATTGTAAGATAAAGTCTATGGATAGTGAAGGAATAATAGATTTTTGGTGCGGAAGATTGTCCAGCATACACATGGATGCATTTCAGGATTGGTTCCAGAATGTATGCCCTTGGGAGAGAAGACATGACCGTTGAAAAACAAGGAGACGTTACGATTGTTCATTGTGATTTTTGTCCAAGTTATATGGAAATTGAATGTGACGATCCTGAAATCACAAGGGCTGAGATAAAAGAAGCCGGTTGGCGTTTTCAAAAAGATAAGAATGATTGCTGGGAGAATGTATGTTCTGTTTGTATACGTGTACCTGGAGTTGCTAAATGGTAAGATCGTTTATGAGAGGTTGGCCTATTGTTTATATAGATGGCGATTGGGTATATGCTGACACTAAAACGTCTACAGCGGAAAATAGACCGTGTAAAAGATGCGGGGTGCCATCTACAACAAAAGGCCATGACGCCTGTCTTGGCACAGTTCAAGGTGCCCTTTGGGCATGTTGTGGCCATGGCGTTGAAAGAGGCTTTATTTTAAGGAGATAAAAATGGATAAAAAAGATACATACTTGGCAAGGTTGAAACCACAGCGTGCTCCTCAGTCCTGTGTCATGTTGGGAGCATTAGGGTGGGCATTATTCATAGCATTGCTGATTTTTTTGTTATGTAAGGAGATCTGAAATGAAGAAACTTTTTAATATGTTCTTTTCAGGAATAATAATCATAATGGTTTTTGCTGGATCAGTGGTTGATATAGGACTTATTATAAAAGCATGGGAAGACGAAATGCTTTGGCCGGCTAAGATAATTTGTATAAGTTTTTTGGCATTGATTGGAGGAATGCTTGTTGGGCTTGGGACGGTAGGCATTAAAGCTATTTGGGAGGATTAAAATGACATCTAAGAAAGCAAAGAAAGTGATCAAAGAAACACTAAAAGTGTATATAGATAAAATTGATAAAGCACAAACTGTCAGTCTTGATGTGGTTAGTGGGGTTGAGGAAGTTCCTAATATTAATACTGGGTATAAAGAATCTGCCCCAAATGGTGAAGTGACAATAAGATTGGTAATGTATGATCCAGAAAAAGATGGGCGAAAAGAACTTTATGAGATGTGCGGAAGGAGGGACTGAATGAAGAAATCCAAAACAGAACAGCCAAAGCTTCAAACAATAGTGACGATTTATGATGGAAAGGAATTTAAATATTATCATGAGAACTTTGTGATAAAATTGGAGATTAAGAATTTTGATAAAATAACACATAAGCAATTCCAAAAGGCCGTTGATTCAATTAGCCATGATGTTGGTTGGGAGTTGATGGTGAAAGAGCATCAGAAAAAGGAGTCAAAATGAAGGATTTAAATTTTCCAAAAGTAAAGAGGTTCAGCAAAAGATTGCTTGCTGATGATCTCATCCCTATGAAGCCAGACGAGGTGGGAAGAGAGTTGACGAAACTGTATAAATGGATTCTGAATGAATTGAAATTATTAGGCCGTAAGAAGAAGGATGGGAAATGAAACTTATCATAGCCGGTTCTAGGGACATTCATGAAGCCAGGAATATTATTGACGTAATGATTTTAGGTGACGATATTTTGCAATTACCAGAAGAGGTTGTAAATGGTGGATGCTGGGGAGTTGATATGGCCGGTTTGGTGTGGGCGAAAGGTTATGATATTTCAATGAAAACATTTCCTCCAGATTGGAATAGATATGGGAAGGCCGCTGGGCCAATCAGGAATGAGGAGATGGCGAAGCATGCTGATGCTTTATTGGCGATTTGGGATGGAGAGAGTAGAGGTACATTTGACATGATAAAAAGAGCAGACAATCATGGGCTTGAAATGCTGCTTGTTACGGTTGGAGAAATAAAATGAGTGAAGGTGTACCAAAAAGAAAAGTCGGTGACGAGATTCAGGTGATGAATACTGATAGAATGCAGGAACTTAAATTTGCCAATAAAAGAGGTACGGTTTTGGATGTGATTGCAGATGATTATTATTTTATTGAATGTTCAGATGGCGATTTCATTGCAGTCTTTGGTCACAGTCTGCGCGCATGGGTAGAGCCATTAAAAGGAGATCTGAAATGAAAAAGACTGAAGACTGGAAAGATTCAGTTGCTTATTATGCTCCATATATTCCTTTGTTTTTGAGTGATAGATTTATAAGAGGAAGCCAAGCACCTTTAGCTGAAATGAGTCTGTTTCACAAGAGGATTAGATCGTGGCTATTCTGGGTCAATTTTCTTTTCTTTCAATGGTTTTTTGTGCGGTTTGCCAGGGAAGTCACGATAGATCATAAAACGACGACCGGTTATGCGCTTGTAGGGATCGTGGTGCCGTTGACTGGATGGTGGAATGACTATTGGTATTTATGGCATATTAAAAACATATCACTTAAGAGATACAAAGAAGGTTATAAAATAATGTCAACCAAGCTGTTTTTAAAAGTCTTTTTTAGACGACTACGATTTGCGTTCAGATTGAAGGAGATCTGGAAATGGGAATATGAGAATTGTCGCCGTTGCGGGATCAATTACCGATTGCCTATTGGGATTGAAGACAGTATATGGATCAAAGTGAATGGCCGATTAGGCGGATGTCTTTGCGTGAACTGTTTTCTTATCCTAGCCAATAAGAAAGGCATAAGGATAGAGAAAGACCATTTTGTCAGAATGGGGGTATTTAATCCAGAGCGTGACGGTCCTTGTTATGATCTGATAGGAGATTGGCAGTTCAAATTAAAAAAATCATTGGAGAGAAAGGTGATGGAATGAAACCTATAAAATTTGGTGAGCAAAATTCAGCGTTAGTGAAACCGGCTAATTGGGCAGATGAGAAATGTGGCGAACTTCCAGTTTGTAAAACAGGATTGGATATCGTGAGTTGCTGGAAGATGAGTTGGAGAGAAAGAATTGCTGGCCTATTTTTTGGGAAGGTCTGGGTCAGTATTCGTGCTGGTAGAACGCATCCGCCGATATTTGCATCATGTGAAAAAACTTTCTTTTTTAAGGATGAAGAATGAAAAAATTAAAGATGGTATCTGTTCCTGAGGACGAATGGTTTTTAGGGGTATCAGAATCAGCAAGACAGGATTTCAATTTGGCATTAGAGTCTGTGGCAAAAGTCAGATTTTTTGAGGATTTTTATATTGAAGATGGCGTGTGGGACAGAGGAGTAAAGGTGCCACCAAAACATATTGGACTGTGCGGCGGCCCATGTGATGCAGGAGCAGGTTGTTGTCATAAATTTGTGAGAAAGAAAATTCAATTTTGTGTTTATTAAGGAGAAGAAATGAGAGTTGATTTTATTTATACTGACAAGAACGGCGACTGGATTGATTATTGTGATGTGCCAGATTTTGAACATGCTGAAACTGAATTGATAAGAATACTTGCTAATTTTAATCATGTGGAAAAAGCTCGTTATGGTAAAGATGCAGTCTTAAGGATTTTTAAATATTTGCTGGTTCCAGTTGAGGGGACTGTGAAGTCATTGAAAAAGAAGAAAATGGATGACGCATATGATGCTCTTGTTCATGGCCCAGGAGGACAGGATAAAGGATGATTTTTGTTGACTCTCTCTTTATAACTATTGGGAAACGAAGATGGTGTCATATGGTAAGTGATGCCAATCTTGAAGAACTCCATGCTTTTGCCAAAAAATTGGGTTTAAAAAGAGAATGGTTTCAAGACAAGAAAGTGCCGCATTATGATATTACTGAGAATAAGAGAAGACAGGCAATTGTCTTGGGGGCCAAAGAAGCAAAATCACGAGAGGAATTATTAGGATTATTAAAAAAGGAGAAAAAAAATGAAAGATAAAAGTAAAAAGAAATTTGTACCTAACATCCAGGAATGCCAACATTGTAAAAAAAGATTGTTGGTTAAAGGTCCTCTTTGGATACTGCCAAAACATAAATGCGTTAAATAAAGTGGCAGAAACAAAAAAGGAATATTCTGTAAAATGCCCAAGATGCTATTCCCTTATCAAATTTAAAAGAAGTAGAGTCACGCATGGTAAGAAATTCCTAGTCGTGTGTGGTAAGTGTGGGATAACAAGATTTGTTGCAGTCTTTGAGAAAGTAGAGGTATATGATCTCAAACCAATTACAGAATTAGAAGGAGAAAAAACATGAAGCTATTAAAAAATGCGGGAAGTTTTATTGTCCTGACACCATCTTCAGAACTGAAAGATCAGCTTTTGAGGATTGAAAGGGCAGGTAGAACTTGTTATCAATCTGAAAGAAAAGAGATCACAGAAGAGACTGCTTGGAATTTCATTATGATGTTATTAAATCGTGGTCACGAAAGCGTCCTTGAGCATAGCTGTATGGTGGTGCAGTTCAATAATCTTTCTAGAGGATTCACTCATGAATTAGTCAGACATAGACTTGCATCGTTTTCCCAGGAGTCTACTCGCTATGTTGATTATGCTGAGAAAGGCAAGAGTTTAGATTTGGAAAAATTTCATCTAAAATGTATTGCTCCGCCGCATCGTGATGAAAATGAGAAAGTAATGGTTGACTATGGAAGAGAGATGTCAATAGCGGACATGTTTACTGAAATAGAAAAATTCTATCGTGCGTTAAGAAAAGCTGGCTGGCCTCCTCAGGATGCTCGTCAGGTTTTGCCTATAGGCATTAAATCTCAAATAGTGGTTTCTGCAAATTTTAGAGAGTGGCGGCATATCTTTAAACAAAGAACTTCAAGATATGCTCATTGGGAAATCAGGAAAGTGATGTGTAGTTTGGTTGATTGTATAAAGCCGATTCTTTCACCAATTTTTGATGATTTTGTAGAGGCTGGTACGGATGCCGATGGGTTGCGGTATTTTGATAAAGGGTAAAGAGAGGAAAGCATAGGGGGATAGGTATTATGCTCTAGACGATCAACGCTGACAAACGCTCTGAGAGCGTTGACCCTAGAGATTAACAAAGATAATAGATGAAGATCTGATCATTTCTGGTAAGTAAACCAAAATAACTTTTAGGCAACTTGTCATCAGGGCTGTCACAAGTCTAATATTATAGTGAAGACGTTGGAGAATAAAAATGTGATAGAGTGAAAACTAGATAAGGATATTACATGTCAAACACGAAGGAATATGAATCACTTTTAAAGTCAGCAGATAAAGCAAAATCAGCTGCAGAAAAGAGTCGTTGGATTATTGAGGTGTTACGACTTCTTTGTATGAATGATGTGCCACATCTCTGTACAGATGTAAAGAATTTGGCAATAGAAGTTAGGAAGCAAATCAATCGGGTGACGATACTTGTAGCTGTGTTGCTTATTATAGTGTTGATAACAAATCCACAGGTCGGTAAATTTTTAGGGATGATTTTTAAACTGATATTTTAAAGATGCCTGTTTATAAATGCCCTGATGGAAAATATCGTATTGGAAGTGGCAAGTGTATGTATAGTACAAAAGCCAAAGCAATAAAAGCTTATGCGGCATACAGGGCTATTTCCCATAGTGAGGCATGGGTTGAGTATTTGAGGTTTGTGGTATCTAGAATAAAGAAGGCCGTTGAAGATACCACGACTGGAGATATAGCAACTTTTATTAGAATGGCTAGAAAGATAAAGAGAAAAAATGCTTTGACGATTAAAAATCGTTTAGAGCAAAAATAACATATAGGAGGCCAATATGGCGACGACGATTACAAAAACTTATACGGTAAAGGTGGATTACATCAAGAATGATGAAGGGACTTTGACTGCTTCACATGTTAATGTTGTGTTTTTGAGGGCTTTGATCATGAGGCTGATTGATCATGCCAGCGCAGTGAGTATGGGCGAAATTGATGCTCATATCAATACTGCTGTTGTTGAGAGTTGATAGATTTGGTAAGTGGGAACACACAGGCGTCATCACAAACGAACGGTCACCAACAAAACAAAAACCATACAGCATTACTTTATATTTGGTAAATATCACACCGTAAAGCCTGGGCAGACAATTGTTGTTGAGCATATAGAAGAAATTGATGATCTTGATGCTTCACATAGTCATGATGAAAAGTATTATTCAAAAACAAAAGTTGATGAATTAATATCAGAGTTATTGAAAGGATCACTTGATCCTGTTTTAGAAACGTTTATAATTGAAGAATGATGAGATATCATTCTTTCAAAATTTAAATATGGAGGAATAAAATGGGCTATAGAGTGCCGGTTTTAGAAAGTTTTGGGTTTCAGCCGATGGTTTTGTATCGGCAAAACGATCCACCTGGTTCTCCTGCTAAGGGAGATCGGTATATTGTTGATGATACTCCTACCGGCGAGTGGGTAGGACACGAACAAGATATCGCTTGGTTTGATGGATCAGTTTGGCAGTATGATACTCCTGACAAGGGATGGATTTGTTTCGTTGATGAAGACAATGACTTTTTCTTTTTCAACAGTGTAGTTTGGCAGAATTTGCAGGACATTGTTGGTCCTGGAGATATGCTGAAGTCCGTGTATGACACTGATGAAAATGGTATTGCTGATAAAGCAGAAGAACTGGACGACCAGACAAATGTGGTCACAGCAGCAGAGGCTAGAGGTCATCTTGATGATGCTGGTAAGCATAGAGAGATTAATGATTCGGGATCGGGAGCAACAGAGTTGTTCTCAGCAGAGAAGATTAGCACAGAAGTTGGAGCAAAAGCAGATAAAGCAGCATCGCCTACTGCTGGCCATATGGCCACATTGGATGCTGAAGGTGATCCTGTTGATAGTGGGGTTGTAGGAGCAGATCTTCTTGATATTGGTAATGACACTCTTGATGATGTTCCTGAAGGCACCACTTATGAAAAAGTTAAAGCCTCTGAATTAGAGGCCGGCCAAGTCAAGCAAGTCAGGGCTGTTACGGCTACTGCGGATGTGTCTGGTGATGATATCAAAACAGCGGTTGACAGAAAGGCGTCATATGATGCTGATTTGAAAGTTTTGATGTTCACGATTTGAATATAAAAAGAATAGAGGAGCATTAGAGTGTGACAGAACACTATATTCCTGTTTTAACAGAATTTCCATGGCAAATGCCTGTGCTAGATAAAGATTTATCTACACCGCCAGGATCGCCGAATAAAGGAGATCGTTATATTATTGGCTCAAGCGCAACTGGTGATTGGGCTGGTCATGAGAAAGATATCACTTGGTATGATGGTTCAGATTGGCAGTTTGTGACACCCCAAGCAGGTTGGTTTGTTTGGGTGAATGATGAAAATAAACTTTATTATTATGTGACATTGTGGCAAGAATACCCACCAGGAGTATGAAAAAATTAAATTTAAACGGCTTTAATAAGTGGCTACAATCATCCAAGTTTCAGATTGCGTTTATAGCTATAGGTTTAATTTATCTTTCTATGGAGATATTTAATGCCAATCCAGACACAGCTTTGCCTCTTGTTCGTGATGTAGCATTAGGTTATTTTGGGGCTAGGGTGGTTGAACCAATAGTGGAATTTGCTGTTAAAAGATTGGGTAGAAAAATCAAGGCTGACAATGTTTCTAAAGAGGGATTGGAAGGTGATGAATAATAATAAAATAAAAAAAATCAAAGCGTTGAATGCTCAGGCTTTGATGAAGAAAAAGCTGGACGAAGAGGAACAGCTTAGCAACGATGATTATCTGATTCATCATATTGAGGTTGATAAGGATGGGAATGAGATTATTCACCACTGTTATCTTTATGATCATATGGCTAATCTATATGAACAAGGACATCTTGATGTCAGGAAAGGCGTTGCATATCTTGATGGAAAGAAAATCAAAGAAGGCCATTTTCATATAATAAAAGGTCTGGAGCCAACGCAAGAAGTTGTAAGAGGTGATGATGAGGCAGAAAAAGCTGGGATAAAACCTAAAGGTATGAAGGCCGGTATGACGTTAAAAGAAAAGGCCAAGGTGTGGTAAAAAATGATTGTATTTCCTGATAATTGGAAAGAGATTGGGCAAGGTCTGCCATCAATACCTTTGCAAAAAATTGAGAATACTATTTTAGAAATTCTTTCAGAAATACCTTGTGCTTCATTAGCATTTTCTGGTGGTGTGGATTCATGTTTATTGCTTTATTATCTTCAGAAAGTTAAGAAACAAGTTGTTGCTTTTACTATGGGAAAGACATTAGATCATCCAGATGTTGTGTATTCTAAAATAGCAATTGAAAATATTGGTGGAAATGTTAGGCATGAGATTTATATTCCTAATAAAGAGGATATTGAGACTCAAGGTGAAGGAAATGTGTATGGTATCTTTTATGAATATGTATCAAAATTTACAAATAGAATGATATCTGGTGATGGAATAGATGAATTTATGTGTGGTTATTATCCGCACCAAAAGAATCCAACTGAAAGTGAATATTATTATTTTTTGAGCCGGTTGGTGCCTGACCATTTAATTCCGTTGAATAAGGAATCTGGAGGCGTGAAAGTCTATTTACCTTATATTGATAAAAGGCTGATTCTTTTGATGTCTCAGATTCCTATTTGGGATAAGGTTGATGAAAAGAATAGAAAAAAAATTATTATGTCTTTAGCGAAAGATAAAATGCCATTAGCAATTTTAGAGCGTTGGAAGCATGGGTTTTGTGACGTTTTAAATGTAAAGAAAAAGCGATGGGTAAAGGAGGCGTCAGCATGACTGATATGAAAACAAAGGTAAGGAAAATCAGGGAACTTCTCTCTTGTGAAATAGAGATGAAAAAAGTCAAATTCTCAGAGGCTTTTGTTTCTCTTAGGGCAGCATTAGAGAAGGCCGTCAGCTATAAGTTTGGGCAGGATGCATTTACGCATGACTTTAGCACCAAAGAAGTTATCATTGGGTATAGCAGTTCAGACATCCATCCTCTCAGTTCTTGGGAGTCAGGAGAATATGAGAAAACGACTTATAAGATTGACGG
>Ga0209977_10000309_pt1 | contig 19277 bp, 18 predicted proteins | sample SumtaG_2_FD_183113 | JGI IMG/M metagenome (GOLD analysis project Ga0209977, IMG submission 183113) | Deep subsurface microbial communities from Indian Ocean to uncover new lineages of life (NeLLi) - Sumatra_00607 metaG (SPAdes) (version 2) | ecosystem: Environmental > Aquatic > Marine > Oceanic...
TTATAAGAGTATCCGAAAAAGAAGAGCGATTTTTTAAAGATGATGTTAAACTAAACATTTTAGCAAGCGATACCAAAGGCGGGATCTTTTACATTTCTGATAAAAAAGATTTTATACCTACTATAAAAAGATTAGTCAAAAGCAAGCAAATAGTGAGCACCTTTGAAAATCAACACGCTAGAATAAAAATTAAGAAAGACGATTACTTCTTCTATGATCATCTAGCAAAAAGTTTAAAACCCGCACATCTCAGCGATGTAGGGTTAAAATGCCACTTCTGTCAAGAAGAAATCTGCCCTTGTTGTGCCGATGTAAATGATAAACTGTTAATTTGCGAAGATTGTGGTACTAAGTTTCATAAATGTTGCGTTACGAATTATACAATTCAAAATAATATAGGAATACCGCATATTTTTCGATGCCCTAAATGTGATATCCTATTAAAAATAAATCAAGACGATATCGTTTCTCCTTATGATGTGAAGATGGATTCTGCTGAAGAATATATAAAAACAGAAGAAATACAGCCAGACCAATTAGAAGAAGAAAGTATCACGGCTTCTGATTACTTAGAAATTGAAGAATCGTTGGAAGAAAAAAAATCAATCAGGATAGGTGGTTTTTTTGGAAGTTACTATGAAGTTAAAAAAGAGGGAGATAAACTCGTCTACCAAAAATCAACTAAACCCAATAACTCAATAAATGATAGTCAAAAAGTTACAAAAAACTCAAGAATTATTACAGAACCCAAACTTAAAAAAGTTGAAATAACGCAATATTGGAAACCGTTAAAAAAACAGGACAGAAGCAGTACTGATAAAGGAAGGCCCAGCTTTTTTGTTTGCCCCGGATGCGGAATACACATTAAAGGTAAGGATAAGGATCGACATTCATGTCCAAATTGTGGTTTTAAATTAATTGATTGAATTTTTAAATCTTAATCTACAAGAGTTTTTTAAAGAAATAAAAATTGATTAATTGAGAAATATTAATAAAAATAAATAAAAATTCTATTTTTATAAGCGCTTTTAAATAAAAATTAACTATTTCAGTTAAGACCACTTATTTAAAACAAACTCTTAAACATTTAATTAACTAAATAAAAAGAGTGATTAGCGTGAAAAATGAGTTTGAATACGGAAATAATAATATAAACAAAGATTTAATGATTAAAGAGGAGAAAAGACAAATTAAGATTGGATTATTATTTTTAATTTTATTGCAAATTTTCTTTTATTCATTTGTTTTTTTAGGAAGTCCATTTTTCCAAGAAGATATGATAGAATTTATCAATTTTTCACTTAAAACAGCTTCAACAATATTAACACTAATTCTAATTTTTTTTACCATAAGAAAATGGAATTGGAATTTAGATAAATGGGGATTTATTTATAATTCTGGATTTTGGGTTACCTTTTTAATAACAGTGGTGTTTTTTTTCTTGAATTGGTTTAATTCTGAGTTTATAGTTAGCTTTGGACTTACTACAATTTCACAAGCTTTAACGGGAATTTGGGAGGAACTTATTTATACAGTCCTTTTAACATATTTATTATTAAGATACTTTCAAATTTACCTTAAAATTAAAGAACTTTATGCAAAACTTTTGGCTGTTGTAGTTTCAGCACTAATTTTTACTTTAGTTCATTTGCCTTATGGGATATGGTCATTTGATGAAATCATCTATAATACAATTACTTTCATAATTTATCGATTAATTTACATATTTATTGGAACATTTTTTTACGGTATGGTATTACATGGAACTTCTAAAGCAGAATTTATGGCTTTACCAATTCTCATTATATTTTATACATTATTTGCATTAATTAATTGGAAGATTAAGAAAGATTCTAAATAATACCAAAAAAACAAAAATTTAAACTTCTCGACTTTACAAGATATATATAATATTGTTATTTTTATAAGCGCTTTTAAATAAAAATATATAAATTGTTTCCAAAATTATATATATTTGAATATGAATAATCAAAATACAATTTCGGACATAGAAAAATATCTTTATAAACTTAGAAGCAGGGAGAATAACATAGATGAGTATTATTCTAAGGAAATGCGTGATCTATCCAATAAAAGCAAAATAATATACTTAATATCCGTTTGTAAATTATTTGAAAACGACGAACAAAGGAATAAAAGTCGGAGAATGAAAGAGCTAAACCCTAAGCCGTTAAAAAATGTCGATGTAGATAAATTAACAAAACAGGACATCAATAATTATTTGAGCTGTAAATGGTTTCTTAATTTGTCGAACGCTACCAAGAATCAACATTTAGTTAAAGTCAAAAAATACTTGAGATTTTCAAATAGAGAGGATTTAATCGAAGCACTTGGGGATAAAAGATTTAAAGAGAAGAAAAAGACATTGAGTAAAAACGATTTGGTTTCAAGAGACGATTTAGAACTAATATTAAAGCATTGTAATCTAAAACTGAGAACATTGATAATGGTAATGTACGAAGGGGCACTAAGAATAGATGAAACTTTAAACATTCTATTTAAACACGTAAAATTCAACGGTGGATATATAAACCTAAGAATTGAGACATCAAAAACAAAAAAGAGAGATTTACCACTAACAGAGAGTATCCCATATTTAAAAGAATATTTCGACAATAGAAACTTTGAACCAGATGATAAGATTTTTCCGTACGATTGGAATACAAGTCTAAATGTGTTCTTATATAATTTAGCTAAAAAATTAGCAATAAAACATCCAGATAAATGGAAAGGTCGGAAACTATATCCCCACATATTTAGACATTCGAGATTAACTGAATTGGCGGCTGGAAAATTGAATGAAGCACAAATAAGAAAATTTGCTGGTTGGGAATCGGGATCACCAATGCCAGAAATTTATTTTCATTTAGATGATTCAGATGTAATCAATATATTGACAAAAGGAAATGTCAAAACACCAGAACCAAAGGTATTTGAACCAATCAATTGTACAATCTGTAATTCAGAGAATAATCAACAGAATCTTTTGTGCTGGAAATGTAATAATATATTAGATGAATCTAAAAGAAATGAAGCTGGAATTAAAATATTTACTCAGCCAGATGACATCGAAAATATAAAAGACGAATTTTCTGAATTAAAAAATAAATTAAATAATATGGAAAATGTACTTAAACTCCAAGAGCAATATATTTTTCATCTGATAACGAAAGATAAATATCCAAACTTAGAACTTAGTGAAGATGTCGATTTGACAAATATTATTATAAAAGAATATAATAATGCTTCTAAGCAAAAATAATTTTTTTTCTCGAATCATATACTCCTTTTAAAGTTTTATGCAGGATTTCTTACAATAAAGTCTCTTACTCCTATAATTAATTGTTTCACCTGATTTTCATTGTATTCACTATAATTTCCGTGTGCTGCTTTATTTCTAAGATCTAACCAAGCAGTAACACTTTTTAATTCTAATTTGGAATAAACTCCTTGCTTAGCTAAATCGGAATTCATCCCATCCGCTTTTTTATGTTTTAGCTTTCCACTTGACATTATATCAATTCCATTCTTTATACATAATTTTCTTAGATGTTCTTCTAATGTGCTTCCTGTTATTACAGCTGTGGGATCTTTATATCCCTCTTCTAAAAGGTATTCAGCCATCTCAATATAATCAGAAAAAATATCTGCATGAATAAGTTCTGAAAAAGATTTTAAATAACCCGCTTTTAAATCTTGATACAATCCATCCAATACACCCTTTAAAGGTCCTAATTTTTCATGGTCAAGTAGATATTCATATTGAACTAAAATTTCTTCGATACGTTTGTAATATTCTGAATCATTCCCAGTTATCCTCTTAACGATTGCTTTTATTCTTGTGATGAGACTATTGATTATTTCCTGCCATTTACCACTATTTATAATTGCCTTCTTATTATTTTGGTAATATTCATAATTTTTTAAAATTTCTTCAATTTGTTGGATAAATACTTTCTCTTTATCATTCATAGCTTTATAATCTCTTATTTTGTCTTTTGCTTTCTTAAATTCAAGAAGCCATATTATTTAAATTTTTAAGATAAATTGAATTAACCTTACATCATAATATAATGAAAATCCATATATATTACATTTGTTAATTGTATTAAGCAAAAATATCATTATTGATATGACTCTAAACAACTAGTTATAGATTCTATTTTATTTATTAAATTCACATCCGTATCAAACTTTAGGTTTTCTATTTTTATCCTTAGATTTTTAATAATATCATATTTATTTTCTTCTATTTTAGTTGAGACTAATAAATTTATATAAATATCTAATAAATCTGTATCTTTCTGATCTATAGCTTTGTATATCTCAGTTGAAATTCTTTTAAAATATCCACATGTATACAAAATTAAAGTAATTTCATTATTGTTATATCCACTCTCATATAATTTTTTAAAATTATGATAATTTCCACTCTTTATTATTTCTGAAAATTTTGGCTTTAAAACAAACAATCTAATGGTTCCTAGAATTATTTTTTTTAGATCGTTATTTTTATTTAAAATATAGTTATTTACAATTTCAACATAATTGATAAATATATCAAGTTCATTATCAGTAAAATCTTCTTTGTGCGAAATCTTTATAAATTGATTATGAATTCTATTTAGCATTGGTATTAAGTTCTTAGGAGAAAAGTGTAAAGTCTTAATCATATCTAAATATTCTTTTATTAATTGTATATCAAGTTTCGTTTCCTTGGGTGATTGAATTTTTATACCTTTTTTCTCACTAAACAAATTTTCTAACTGACTATCTGATACTAATCGTTTCCCATGAGGCGTACGGATATAGTAAATGCGACTTTTGATCTCAGCACCTTCCCTTTTTACTATATAAGCATAAGGAATATCTTTTTTTTTCTCAATTGTTATAATCGTCAAATCTCCTCCTTCACATTTTAAAAATTCAAAATTATAATTTATAATTGGACTTATTTTATTATGTATAATGTTGTCTATATCACCCTTTAAGGCATTAATATCATAATCTGCTTCTCCATCAAACGTCCCCTCATCTTGAAGACCTATGATTACCTTCCCTCCAGTTCGATTGGCAAATGCTACAAATTCTTTTGCTAATTTATCTTTCCAATTATCATTTTTAAGAATCCTTGAACTCTTTAATTCGTATTTAAAATTCTCAATTTCAGATTTCTCTAATAATTCTTGAATTTCTTCGCAAGTAGTCATAATATATTAATAAGTTTTATTTCAATTTTTAATCTTTGATTCAAAGTCTAATTGTAAAAATAATTTTTTATTACTTGTATTATTTCAAATGTATAAGATAAAAAAATAATAAAATCTTCTGTTAGTGAACTAAAAAAGGATTTTGGTTAAATAATTATAATCCAGATTAGTTTTAATAAACCAAATGATTCTAACAAACAAAATATTAAAAATAATAAAAGATATATTATAATTATGAGTGAACATTTATTTCAAACAAAAAAACCGACCAATCTAAAACCAGATTCTTGGTATAAGGAATATTTTAAGATTGAAAATAGTTATCTTTTGAAACATCCAGAAAACCAAATAACATATGATCCAGAACATGGAGCACCATTAAAAACAATACAAGAAATAAAATGGTATGAGACTATGGCAAATAAAAATCAATCTCACGATTATTGTAGTGGTTTTACAGATTTTGACGAAAAAAATAATTTAGAAATGAATAAAGAATTATTGGTACAATACAAAAAAGACTTAGAATCCCTCAAAAGATGGAAGGTTATCGAAGAAATAGGTATATTAGATGATAATAGCTCTGAATATTTTATGCTACAAACACATATTAAAATAGATAAATGTTTAGAAGCGTTAGAGCAGGGATATTTAATTACAGCTCAATTAGAAGATATTATGGTTGAAACCGACAACTATTGGTATAATGAAGAATGTGACAAACCGATTGTAGATATGCTCAAACAATTTAAATTCGATAATTATCAAGAAGAACTTTCGAATTTTATTAAGTTAAATGTTAATTGGTTACACAAGGATAGGGACTTCGAAATCCATAAAGAAATAAAAGATGGCACAGTTTATAGTGAAATAGCTGAGAGATTGAATTGTAGTATATCTGCTATTAGCAAGATAAACAAGAAGGTACAGAGTTCCATTAATAATTTGAAAGGAAAATTATTCGAAATTGAGTATAATAAATATCTGAAAAGTTTGAATAAGTTTAGAAATAGCGAAATCATAAGAGATGGTGCTCCAGGTAAGCCAGACATATATATTATTGATAAAACAAATAAAGAATTATATGTGTTCTCTTTAAAAAATTTGGAGCTAAATAAGAAATCGTTTTCTATCACGAAGGAACAATTAAAACCCGAGATACAATTTGCTTACCTAAAAAACTCATTTGAATCATTTAATATGGTATCTCTTTATCTAATCGTTTTTGATAGTCTAACTGAGAATTTACATATTAGAGAATTAGATTACAAGAACCCTAAGAATATTAATATCCACAGTTAAACTTATTTGAAACTCCCTACTCATATTTAGATATGAGTAAAGGATAATAACAATGTAAATTGTTGGTGTCCGTAAGGATAGGGAGTCTAAACTGAAATTATGTTCGATTTTTTTTATTATTAAACTTTTCAACTTTCAACTTTCAACTGAGAATTAAAAAAAAATTATATAATTTTTGCTGACGGTATCGATATTCTTTGTTATATAGTCTAAATAAATTGTTGTTAATTATCTTTTAACATAATTTTACATCCAATTAAAAACACTATAATAATATTAAATTAAGGAAATAATAACTTCTCAATAATTATTAATTTTTTTTGGTTTAATATTGGATATTTTATATTTAAACTATATGAAATTAACTTTTCTATTAATTAGATTAAAGATAATATGATTATATTATTAGTTTTGTATAAATCACCAATTAAAATTTTGATATTCTAACAATTAAACATTCAAAAAATTTAATCCCAGAAACTAAAGTATCGATAAGTATACGCCACTTTTATTAGATATTTATAAATACATAGTAGAAAATTAGACATATTAATATTTTGATTTTTGAAAATTATGGAGATTAAATCGGGTAAAAATTAGAATTGGTGTAATATTAAAACAATTAGTTAAGTTTTTTAGAGGTTATCAAACATATTATAGGACTTAAATATTGTCATTTAATAGGAGATAATTTGAACATTATATACAATTTATTTTGAAATTGGAGTTAAAAAATTCTACTCAATAAATAATACATCTATATTTAAATAAAATCAATTTTTAGAAATTTAAAAAAATTTTTGCTTCTAAATGCCAAATTCAGGGTTTAAAGTTTTTTTTAGAATTAGGTATATCTGATGTTTTTGATGTTTTATAAAATTATTTGATTTTAAAATATGGTTCTATAAATCCTATTAATACAAATATATTTTTATGTTAATGTAATTCAAAGAAAGAGAGTTGATAAGATAGAAAACAATTAAATAACTGTGTCCTATTCTAATTATATATAATCGACCAAGGTTGTTTAAATGTTTAGCAACCTACAAAAGTGCTTTGTATAAAGTAGCATATCCACAAAACTTAATAAAGAATATGTTATCGAATATCCCTTATATTATCATTATAGTTCTTTAGAATAATGTTTTTTTGTATTACCTCTCTATAATTACACAGTTGTTTAATTGTTTATCTACGCCCAAAATATCTTTATATAAAGTACATTAGCCAAAAAATATATTTTAATTAAAAATATTTAAGATTTATACATATATATTCAATCTCCATAAATTACTTTTTCTTCCCCTATTTCCTGGTGGTTTATTTTCAAAATAAGGAATCAATATACCGTAATCTCTTCCCTGATTTAATAGTGTTCTAACGCGTTCATATGATACTTTTCTATTAAAATAATTATTATGTATGTAATCTGCTTTACATCCAATATTATTTCTAATAAAGTTTATTAGTCCGTTATTATTTTCTTCCCAGAAGTTTAATGGTACATATTTTGGTAAAAATGGATTGTAAACACTGCTTATATAAAGTAGTTCTATTTCACCAGGACGATTAATGGCTCTGAGTCTGCCCCAGCAATCTTGATGCACTTCTGGTCCAAACATAAATTTCCAATCTTCTACACTAAAATTTGAGTTATTTGCTAAAATTTTGACATATTCCGTCGGTTTAGCAGAACTTCCTAATATAATTCCAACATCTCTATCCTCATATAAGTTAACCCCTTTAGAATAGAAATAATGGTTATATTTTACATCTATTTTATATCTTTCTACGGTTTTCTTAAGTCTACTTCTTAATTCTTTAATAAACTTCTTAAAACAAAATATAACTATTAGTTTATCTTTTCTATTCAATAATAATTTATTTATCATATTAACAAATGTATCAAATAGCTCTGTATATTCTTTATCTTTCCATAATCTATACTTTTTACCCTCTGCTTGCATGTATTTGCGAATAATCTTAAATTGCTCTGGATAAATTATTTCTAATAGTTCGTAATCATCTGTAGTAAAATCAAAAAACTTTTCGACCTTATCTTTGGTTGCTTGTGCGTCTGTAAATATAAATCTTATATCCCTATTAAACAGCTCATCAAATAAATATTTTCTATTAATAATATAATGGAAGTTATATTTTTTTCTATCTATGTAAATTCTTGTAATTATTTTATTCTTGAATTTTATCCTTTTAACATCATCCATTATTTCAACCATAAAATTATTTACATTAGTGATATATTCGGATAAACGGTATTTTTTGGTTAGTAATAATTTAAGTTGATAATTCCATAAATTTAATTTACCTACGCCCCACATCTTATGAAACTTATGGATCTCATCCGTTATTTCTTTTTTGATTTTAGCTTCGCTTAAACTCGATTTTTTAGTTGTATATTTCTGTATTACTTCTAATACCTTTTTTTCGTCCTTCCATATTTCAATAAACTCCTTTATTTTTATTCTTCTTCTTGTAAACCTGTCTATAATATCATCAATAAACCTTATATAATCTTTTATTAACCAACCATTTATCTTTATTTGCTTAAACATTAACTCATAAATAGGCTCATCAATTATCATCAAATTTATTTTTAGGTAATCTTTTTGTTTATCTAATAGTTTATTTATTACTCCTGTTCCAAAATACGATTTAACAATTAACCATATTCCATTATAATTTTTATTATGTGATCTTAACCAAGTTTGATTTTTATTATGATTAAACCAATCGCAATCGTATTTTTCTTCACAATCTTTACAACTAATTAAACTATATCCATATTTGTTTAATGAATTAATAAAAGGGTTTCTATATCTTGGACATAAATATTTCTTATTATGATACCCGTATATATCCCAATATAGTTTATCTATTGACATATCAAAACCTTTCCCTATTTTAGTAAGAGGAAGGGGTGGAACTTTAATTAATCCAAAATTCATATGATCATTTATTCTATTATGACTTTCTCCAACTAATCTATGGTTATCTTTTAAGCACATGCTATTTCGATAATTATTGAGTGCAAATGCTTCTGTTAAATTTGTTTTACCAAGTCCTTGTGTACCAGATAGAAATGTGTGTTTGGCATCCAAATTAAATATCTCTTCGAATTTCTTATAATTTTCTTTGTGGTCAATCACTATTCTCACCCTCCTCATCGTTTTCTTGGATTTCCTGTTCTCTATGGATTTCTTCTTCTAATTTCTTTAAATCACCGAGAAAATAGTCTACTTTGTCTTTATCTCTTATATAATGTCTTCTGGTATATTTTTTGGAGGTTCTCCGTGTCAAAGTCAAAAACCTCCAAAAATCAATATAATCAAATAAAATAGAAGTAGATTACAAAAAATTGAATTAATTTTTAAAGTATACCCAAATCTAACAAAATCTAATTCCCGAATCACTTTGCCTATACAGAACCTCCGTTTACAATATTTATTTCAGTTCCCCATCCCGAAATACATCCTTTGGCTTCAAGTGTAGATTTTGCTATTTCGAATTGAGCCCACTCTAATTGTTCGATGGATTCGCAGGGTTTAAAAACCTTTAAATTATAATAACATCTTTTACAAGTGGTGTGAAAAGTAATAGATAGAGATTCCTTATCAAATTCGACATTTAGGATAATATCTCCTTCACAAAGAAGACACTTTTTATTAACTAGTAATTGCTTTAATTGTCCTCTGTTCAATTTTATTTCTCGCATTTTTCTCATTCTCTAAGTTTTTTGTTAAATTTTTAATTCTTACACTTTTAAAATTGTTTTCCTCTCCAAATCTAATTAGTTCGCCAAGAATAGAATTAATTGTTTCCCTTTCAAATATTTTTAAATTATTTAATTTTTCTTTGTTTAGCTTACTAACTTGAATGTGGGTATATTCATCAACTGTCATTATTTTAAACCTCCATATATTAATGTTTTTTAATTAATATTATATAATAATAATTATATTTAAAAACAATTATTTTTTTATACAATTCGATTTATTAGACTAATGGATTTATAAGTTTTATAAATATTATAAGAGTTATAAGTTTTTCAAATGTTATGTTCATAGTTTTTTATAGTAATTCTTCTACATCTGAACTTAAAATCGTATTTTTATTTAAAACTTACCACGAATTAAAATAACAACATCTAAAAATATTAAAAAAAAGAGTGTTGCCCCTTAAAATAAAGGGGAACACGGACTTAGAGAAATTTAGACAAATTAGAAAATGCGAGTAATCTAATTTATCCAATATTTATAAAATTTTCAATATTTATAAATTTTTTTTAAACTCGTCATTCTAACTTGTCAAAATCAAATAATATTTTATCTTTTTAATTTGTTCATCTTTTTATCTATGCTCCTCTCCGTTTCCTTAATCATGGCTTTCAAATTCTCTTCACTCAAAATATCTGATAATCCAATCCGACGCTTCTTTTTGTTAATCCATGTTCCAATTCTTATTTTATTTATTTTTTCGAAGTATAAAACCTGACAATCCATACTACAGAAATTTATATTTGATTTCATTATTTTTCCACAGTGTCCGCAACGATGAACCATTTTAAAAGAATAAATTAAAGAAATTAAAAAATTGGATCATTTATTGGCAAAATTTAAGATCAGGAAGTCTGTTTGAATATAAAAATTATTGAAGAGAATATTTAATGTTGGGAATCTTAATATAATAGATTCAGAACTATTTATATTTTCAAATCGATAATAAATTTTAAATATACAAAAACAAATCTAAATATTATTCAGAATATGGAGATAAGCCATTTTCTAAATTTCTTTTAAGTCTAAATATTGATTGGGAAGATGTAGATAATATTGAATTTAAGAAAGCAATTGGATTAAAAGATATATTACAATTAAATCCTTTTTATTGGGTTATGGAGTTCCCAAGTGTTTTTTTTAGAAATGAAGGCTTTAAAGGTTTTGATATTGTTATGGGAAACCCTCCCTTTGTAAGAGCTGATACAGTGGATGAATGGTTTTTACTTCAAAGAAATTTACTTGAGCAATTACCATCTTATGAAAATTTATGGGAAAAATGGGATATATTTGTTGCATTCATAGAAAGAAGTTTAAGACATTTACTAAAAGAAAATGGATATTTTGGTTTTGTAGTATCTGATGCAATTTGTACAGTGAAATATTCACAAAAAATAAGAAAAATAAAAAATAAGATTTAATCATTTATTCGAGTAATATAAAAAATTTACCCGAGTCTATTGGAAACTTAATAAATCTCAAACAATTACGTTTAATTGCGAGTGATATAGATGAGTTTCCAAAATAAATCTGTAGACTTGAGAATTTGAGGACGCTTGACTTAAGCAAAAATAACTTAAGAAAAATTCCAAATTGTATCGGGGAAATTAAAAACTTAAGAAATTTATTTTTAAGAGATAATAATTTAAGTTCTCTTCCCGATTTATTATGCAATCTCAAGAATTTAAACCAACTTATTCTCGATAATAATCAATTAACAAGACTTCCGAAGAATATCGGGAAGATGAGCAATCTTAGTCAATTAAAATTAAACAATAATAAATTGGAGAACCTACCCGAATCTTTAGCTAATTTAAAAAGGTTTTACTACTTAGAGTTGAATAATAACTGTTTTAAAGAATTTCCTGAGGTCATAAAAAAAATAGATCTTCACTGGTTTCAAATTTCTGGAAATTTAATACGAGATTTCCCAAAAAAAGTAGGAAAAGCTAAATTAGTTGGAAATGGAATTTATGAAGAATGATTTAAACTATTGGTGTGAAAGTACTGAAAAGGGCTATTGGACATCTACAATAACAAATGAAAAGCGGGGGTGCGCCCCCCGCACAGAAGCGAAGCCAAAACCTAAGAAGATTAAACGCTTTCAGCTTACGGTACAGTTCCACAAAAAAATCATCATCACTATCTATACTATAATTAGTGAGAAAAAGCGAAATTGAAGAATTTTTCGAATATTCTAAAGTGTCCCCTCCCCTTCCTCAAATGTTCAGATGATGATAAATCATCTACAAATGTCTTTAAATTTATAGATTTTTCTTCGATGCTGAGACTTGATTTAAGTTGATCTCCAAATTCTTATTATAAACTCTCGATTTTTAATATGGAAATATTTAACAAAAATGTTAAGATTTAAATAGAATTGATGAGTTTATTATCACAATTGTAAAACCTAAATTTGATTATAAAAAATAATTACAATACAATTTTTATAATTCATTTGTAATTGAAAATAGATTAAAAAATAAATATTGAAGAAAGGTGAGTTTGTATACCAAATAAATGTTGTTATTATGAAAGGGATGGTGAAAAAAATTATGTGTGTACTACCGATCCCGAGTGCCCCGATCTGTCAGGGGGAAACTGGACATTTATAAGTACGTGGGGTGTAGAAAATTGCGTAGATTGTACGGGTCCTCCTCCTCCTCCTCCTCTTGAAAAGATACACATAGATCCTGATCTTGCAGACAGAATTCGTAGGAGGTTAAGGGATCTTAAAATAGATATCAACGCACTCTTTGAGAGATTTACTGGAGGTCCTCCTGATCCCGGTCCTAAAAAATTAATAGATAAATAAGATAATTTTTCTTAATTCGCAAAAATGATAAATTGGTTATAAGAGAGTTATAAAATTCCTTTAATAGATTACTTTGAAGGTTTTGATGTTTTTAAAAGTATTGGGATAAATCCAATTTTACTTTTTATAAAAAAAATTAATGAAATTGCTGAGACAGAGAAAGTAATACATTCTGGTTCTTTTAAAAATATTTCAAATAGCTATAATATCGAACAAAATAATGAATATCTTTGGTTAAAAGACATTCCGGAAATTCTAAGTTTTGAGATTGGGAGTTATGAGAGACTCGGTAAAATATGTTATATTAGTAAAGGAATGGTTCTAAACGCTGATGAAAAAAAATTTAAAGGAGAATTCTATGCTAAAGACTTGATTTCATTTTATAAATCTGAAATAAATACTATGCCTTATATAGATGGTAAAGATAGTGAAAGGTTCAAGATTAAGAAGTTAAGATATCTTGAGTGGGAATCTGAACGATGCCCCGCCAAAATTTCACGAAAGACTTTCCCAGAATTGTATCAAGGCTCAAAAATAATTAGAGGTAGAATGAATGAAGCCGTCTTAGATAGTGGTAATGGAATATTAACGAGTGCTAACGCATTAATATTTAAGAGATTCATAGACTTAACTGATGTAGATAATAAGAGTATTAAAAACAGCTTGAAAAAGTATAACATGATTGAGAGAAATATGCTTGAGAATTAATCTAAACGTTTTCACTATGAATATTTAATATGTTTAATTAATTCCAAATTAGCAAACAAGTATCTCAATGCTATACGTCGTCATAAGCAGAAAAATTATTTTTATCCAGATGATTTTCGTAAGTTACCGATAAAACCTTTAAAAGATCAGACTTTTTTTAAAAAGATTGTCGAGATATTACAATTTTTATATCAATCAGACGAGAAAAAAGATATCATTGAATTTTTTGACATTAAGTTACTAAATTTTTTAGTAGGAATTTTTCTTTAGTAAATATATATAAATATATGTAAAATTCAAAATTTATAAACTTGTAAAAAAATATTTAAAAAAAAGGATATTATCTATAAATTGTACATATATTTACTAAAAAAAAAAAATTTAATTATGGAATTATTCAATCAAGTATTTATCCAAGATTTAGAAGCCTATAAAGAAGGATTGGAAAATAAAGATTTTCGATTTTGTAATATTATAAGTAACCGAATAACCACAGACGCAGTATTTTTAGAATCTAAGGAATTTGCATTAATTGGAGCAATACTAAAGGATGTTTTACCTGATTTTCAGAGAGTTGAAGAAAGTGATAAAGAAAAAATCCGTAAAAAATTCATTGAAGTACTTAATGATTATATAAAACATCATGAAGAACTAGATTATTCTTTTATATTGGATAGATTCTCTGAATTCTTTGACGAAAATAAAAAGTACTTTACTTCGAGTTTAGAAGATTATAGTGAAAATAAAGATTATACATCAAAAATTATTAAATTTTGTCTCGAATTTATAAAAAATGAGTTAGAAGAAAACAATCTCCCTTATTCTGAGGATTTTCTAATATTGGGAGCTCTAAACGAGATTTCAAGGGCTTCCAGACAGTTTGGTTGTACTACTCATCAACATATTTTGCAATATATTCTTTCCTTTTCACAACGATTACAAGATTTTTTTAAGGTATTATTATCTTCTAAAGTTACGAAACCTGAAAAATGGAAAGAGCGATATGAAAAATACAGAAAATTGTTGAGAGATAATATTCAGGAATATGATTTAAGTGAAAAGTATATAAAAAAAAGTTTAGAGGATTTATATGAATTAATTAAAGAATGGCGATTTATGTTTATGAGACTAATGAATATTATGCTTCCAATGCCACAACAATTCCAACAAATTAAAATACCCTCAAGAATAGAAAATGAATTAAAAGATATGGTTTCAAAAACGATATCTAAAGAATTAAAGGGTGAGGAAAAATGAGTGTATTGACAGGATACAAAAGTGACTTTAAAAATTTAATTGATGAAGTTAAAAAAGATTATCCCGAGATATCAAAATCTAAAATTGAAGAAATCTTAGAAATGAGATTGTTTGATCTATTTAAGGAACATATTATTAATTTGAATATTCCTGAAGACATAACAATAAGAAATTTAAAAGTAATGAGAGGGAAAATAAGAATAATACAAAAATCTCATAGATATGAAAGAAAAATTGACTCAATTATTAGAAAATTCGATAGAAATCGTCAATATTTAAAATTAAAGGGCATTCAAGATAATTTAAAAGCTTGGGAAGGATTTTCTAAAAATAACAATTTAAATTTTTTAACAAACGGGACATCTTTGAGATATAATAATGAAACTTTTTTTGAGTTTAACGGTAATAAAAATATGGGTACTTCAATAAGTTATAGAGAATTTAGAAAAAACCAAAATCAATACGAATTTAAAAAAGACCATATAAATGAAGGTAGTTACGAAGTATTAAAACCTGAATTTGACACTGCTTTTGAATTTTATGAAGATTATATAACAGATTATGAAAAAATAAATATAGTAAAACAAAAAGAGATGAATCCAAAAATACCAATTGAACTTGATTTACTAGAGAGAATAAAGAATATTCAATCTGAACCAATGAAAAAAAAAGACTCGAAGAATTTAAGCATTCTTGATTTAAGTGAAAAATTAGACGAACTTTATGACAATTAAGTTTTGTAAGTCTAAATAAAATGAAACGAATTTTAGTTGACACAGGGCATTGGGTTGGAGCTTTTTATAAAAGGGATAATTGGAGGAAATTAGGACTAATCTTTATGAAATGGTTTGAAAGTCAGGATAAGAAAAATTCCCTGATAATAGTTACTTATGGAATCCTTACGGAAGTTATAGCTCGTCTCATTTCAAAAACAAATTATAAAATAGCTAATAAAGTCTTAAACTTCTTTTTAGAAAGTGATAAAATTATCATTTATAATGATGCTTATAAGTATGGAGATGAAATATTCGAAATGTTTAGAAAATATAAGGATTTTACTCTAGTAGACGCAGAAATTGTCGTTAGATATTTTAATTTACATTGTGATTATTTAATTTCAACAGCCGATGAATTTAATAGATGTCCAGGATTAAATTGTCTTAAAATGCCTGTATGAATTTGTTTAGCTGATTGCGTTGGATATTATTAATCTCTTTAATCTAAAAAAAATATTTTTAAAAAAATAAAAACTATATTGGTATTATTAACTGCTTTTTTACAAATTTCTTTTCTAAAAAAAACTAATTAAGAACACTTATCCTTAATTATCACTTAGGAAATGGAAGGTATCAATATTCTCTAATTTGAGAATCTACTTTTTTAGGAGGGAGCAACGCGGGGGAGGGAGAAAATGGATAGAGAAAAATTAAATCTTCAATTTTAAAATACGAAAAAAATTTTATAATTAAAATCGTTGTCAAAATGAATCTATAAATGTTTAAATATGTAGAATCGAAATCCTTATATTACATTAGTGGATTTTAAAAATTGGAGTTTAAAGAAACATCTATTTTTTTTTTTGAAAATTCTATTATCTCATAGGAAAAGTATGTTTTTCTTTTTATCAAAATTTAAAAACACTAAGTACACTAAAATTATAATAAAATCATATCTAACAAAAAATAATTTTATTTAATTTATATTATAAAAATTCTATTATTATTTTATATAACTTTACATTATTTTAGGATAAAATTTAGACTATATTTTAATATCAATATGTTTCGCAAAACATCAGTGAACTCAGAGGAATTTATTTTTTATATTGACCTTACGACAGATTTTTTGAAGAAAAAAAGCCTTATTAAGAGTATTAGTAGTTTTGTTAAAGACAAGGAAAAATTTAACACATTAACTTCTTATGGTATTTTGCTTTTTCAAGAAGACGATAACCCGATAACTGTCTATGACGAGAAAGATTTTGAGGTTCTCTCTGATGTTATAGATGAAAAATGGGAAACTAGAGAAACTGAGAAAAGCCTTTTTGAAAATGGTTTATTTGAGATCCTGGCTTACATCTTCAGAAAGAGTAGAGAAGCCAGAAAAAATTATCGGGTAATAATAATTTCAGACACGGTCAGTCTATTATCTGAAGATTATCATAACGCCCTTTACGATCTTTTAATCAAAGCTAAGAAGTTTGACGCTTTTATCGATATAATTCGCGTAGGGGATCAGAAATTTTATGATGATGATGTAAAGCTAAAAGTAGTCTCAAGCGAAACACATGGAGGCGTGTTTTATTGTACAGAGGCAAAACTATTCTTAAATATTCTAAGGTCTCTAATTCAGAGTAAATCTGAATTTATTGTGGTACAACCTGAAGAAGACGATGACATTTTCGAAGAAGATAAGATATTCTATGAAAAACTCGCTGTAGATTTAATATCTTTAGATTCTGAAGAGGAAGAAAAGTGTGATCTTTGCGAAAGAGAGATTTGCCCCATCTGTGACGCTCATTCAGACGAGGTTCACAAATGTTTTAATTGTAACGCAAAATATCATGCTTGCTGCGCCGCGAATTATGCGATTGCTAACCCTATAGGATTCAATCATTTGTTCAGATGCATACAATGCGATACTTTATTAAAGTTAGACGAAGAATATGTAGAAATGATATATAGGGAAGAACACGAAGAAGAATTTGAGGCTGAATTAATGGAATTAGGGATTACGGATGAGATCATTGAAGATGAACTCTTTGAAGAAGAACATATTGAAGAAGGACTTTTTGAAGTAGAACAAATTGAAGAACAATCAATTGAGGAGGATGAAGAAGAATTAGTAATTGGAAAAGAGATATTTGGTCCAGAGAAGCTTGGACCTCCACCCAGATTAGTTAAACCTCCACCTAGATTAGTTAAACCTCAACCCGATTTGACCCCTACTAAAAAAGTTAAAGTTGGAGGGTATTTTGGTGTAGAAATAACTATAAAAACCAATGGATTAAATAATGATCTTGTTCCGCCAGCGACAGAAACAATCGTAAGTGATTCTGAAGGAACCACACAAGTGAAAGAAAAAATCTCGATTACTTCGTTGAAACCCCCTAGAAGGAGCACAATTAAATTTTGTGAAATTTGCGGATTTACTCTAAGAGCTACTTCTGTTTGTCCTAAATGTGGATTTAAGAACTAATTCTGGTTCTTGGTGTTATATTAGGTCAAAATCTTATTTTACCATAAAGATTTGATGATTAATAAAAATAAAATAACAACAAATTTAAAGCGATGAAAAATTTTTAACCTTTAATATTCACTTGAAGAATAAAACTGATAAATTCAGTGATATAAATGTTTATTAAAGAAGAGTTGGAAACTTTCGAGAAAAATCGACCAAAATCGAAAAAGCTTTGGGAAAAGGCAATTAAAGTATTACCTGGGGGGATTTCCCATAATATTCGGACATTTGGTTTGCCTTCCATAGGTGGTTTTCCTGTAATAATCAGTTCTGCTAATGGAGCTTATATAGAGGATATTGATGAAAACAAGTATCTCGATTTTTGGAACGGCCATTTTGCTATGATCTTAGGGCATAATCCACCTGAAATTCAAGAAGTTATAAGAGAGCATTTATCATATGGTTGGCATTTTGGTACAGTTACCGAATATCAAATTGAATTAGCATCTAGATTGATTGATGATAATCCTGGCGTTGAAAAAGTTAGATTCTGCACTAGTGGAACTGAGGCTACTATGTATGCTACACGGCTAGCTCGAGCATATACTAAAAGAAGACTCGTAGCAAAAGCGGTAATGGGATGGCATGGGGCGAGTGATACATTATGTTACGATGTTGGGGGTTTAGTAGACGGAAAAGCTCCCCTGGGACAATTAAAAGCAGAAGAAGCAGGAATAATTACTTTTGATATCAATGACGAAAAGGCTTTTGATATAATACGAAAAAATTCAGCGGATTTAGCAGCTGTAATCTTAGAACCATTATTAGGCGGTGGAGGGGGATTTCCTGTTAATATCGATTTCTTAAAAAGATTAAGGGAAGAAACTGAAAAATCAGGAATTGTTCTCATTTTCGACGAAGTAATTACCGGATATCGCTTTATTGACTCTTTATTTCAGAACGAATTAAATGTAATTCCAGATTTAACTA
>Ga0209977_10000310_pt1 | contig 19258 bp, 22 predicted proteins | sample SumtaG_2_FD_183113 | JGI IMG/M metagenome (GOLD analysis project Ga0209977, IMG submission 183113) | Deep subsurface microbial communities from Indian Ocean to uncover new lineages of life (NeLLi) - Sumatra_00607 metaG (SPAdes) (version 2) | ecosystem: Environmental > Aquatic > Marine > Oceanic...
AGCCTCTTCCCCCGGGGAAGTATCCAGTATCTCAGCCTGATAACCACGGCGCTCAGCCCAGCGGAGGTACATTCTTAGTAGCATCTGCGCCCAGTCTTGAGACTCGGTTCCCCCGGCTCCGGCGTGGAGAGCCAGGATAGCATTTCTGGCGTCGTACTCACTGCTAAAGGCCAGCTCCAATTCTAGCTTATCAAGGCGGGAGGCTATCTTCTCTATCTCAGCCTCTATCTCTATCTCAAGTGAAACATCCTCTTCGGCCAGAGGGATTAACTCTGCTATTTCAGACACCTTTTTCTCGAACCCCCGCCACTTCTCAACCACCTTTGTATGTTCCGCCAGCTGGCGCATGGTATTCTTCGCCTCAATTTGGTCTGACCAAAAGTCGGACTGGGCTGACTCTTTCTCTAGCCGGGCAATTTCCTTTTCCTTGGCAGCAATGTCAAAGATGCACCAGTGCCATAGATACTCTGGATTGTAAATCCTTTAGCTCGTCTCTCATTTCCTGCATCTGTCTCACCCAAATTATTCTATTCGAAAAATATTTATTAATGGACAACCTTAGTTGCTACGGAGCTGTCTGGTTTCAGGTTTCCTCCCGCTGCCAGGTGTGCCAGCCGGGTAGGTTCTGGCAAGCGATAACCCCGGCAACACTTTAGCACCCAGTAAATTGCAACCTCAAGGTCAACCTTGTGACCGATGGAAACATAAACCGGCTTCACCCCGGACCTGGTTCGTAGAGCGGCGCCGATAGTCTCGCCCCTGTCCGTCACTTCAGTATAGCTACCGGCATTAAAACCGGGTTCCTCGTGCCGACCGCACAGCAGTGATTTAGCGCAACCAATGGTTGGTATATGTAAGAAAAGTCCCAGGTGTGAGGCCAGCCCCAATCGCCGGGGGTGGGCAATCCCCTGACCATCAACCAGAATAAGGTCGGGGGTAATGGTGAGTTTCTCACAGGCAGCCAGCGTTAGCGGTGACTCTCTGAAAGATAAAAAGCCGGGGACATAAGGAAAATCAGGTCTCCCTTGAGCTACCTGTGTTTCTACCAGTCTTAGTTCGGGATACTCGAGCACTACTACTGCCCCGGTAGCTACCCCGGGGGCTTTTCCGACTGATATATCCACACCAGCGATAAAGCGGGGTGTAGCGACCTGATTGTTTCTAGATATCTGCCGGGCAAGGCTCCGCTGAATATCGAGAGCCTCGGCGGTGCTGACCTGCCAACTGTGTAATCTCTCTACCTTCATAACTTGATTATAGCCACAATATGCTCTGCTGACAACTATCTTGTAACATGATTTATTAGCCACCCATTGACAACCACACAGTTATAGGGCATAATAAACTAAAAAGAAAGCTAGGCAAAAATGGTAAAGATTAGATTGCGGCGGACAGGAGCTAAGAAAAAACCGAGTTACCGGGTGGTAATAGCTGATGCTCGAGCTCCTCGTGATGGGGCATTCATTAATATTATCGGCCACTATAATCCTCTAACTGATCCGGAAACTATAGTTATCAACGAAGAAAAAGCGCTGGCTTGGCTGAAGCAAGGAGCTCAGCCAACAGCGTCCGTTGCCAGACTGCTAACAAAGGTAGGCATTATGGAGAAGTTCAAGACAGTCAAGGAGAAAGTATGAGAGAACTAGTAGAGTACATCGCCAAATCAATCGTTAATGTACCCGATGAGGTAGTAGTTACCGAAGAAATTGATGAGCAAGGCATAATGCTTAAATTGCAGGTTGCCGAAGAGGATAAGGGAAGGGTTATTGGTAAGCAAGGTAGAATAGCTGGAGCTATGCGCACCCTGCTCAGGGTGAAAGCGGCTAAAGCCGGCACCAGAGCTAATCTGGAGATTATCTAAAATAACCGCAGTAAGAGTAAGTGGTTATTCGGGTGGGGGTGTATTTTAGAGTGAAGCCTGCCTGGGTACTACTGAGCTTAAATCAAAGGTGGGTACCAATCTTACCCGGGATTTAAACTCTTGGTTTTCTTCGTCTAGTTTGTTCAACGACCTGAAGTCGAGCCAGCGCTCGATGTAGTGCTGCCTCAGTTTTAGCCACATCCACCTCTGGAGAGGGGTGCTTTAACTGTTCTTCGGCTCGGCGCTTGGCTTCTTCTGCTCGCTGAACATCAATTTCCTCAGCTCGCTCTGCGGCATCTGCCAGGATTATTACCCGGTCGGGACGAACCTCAAGGAAGCCACCGCTAATAGACAGGGAAATTTCTTCCTCTCCACCCTTTCTAGCTATCAGGCGCCCCGGTTGTAGTATCGTCATCAACGGGGCATGGTGGGGTAAAATTCCCAGTTGACCCTCAATGCCTGGAGCCACCACCACATCCACCTCGTCGGAATAAACCATTCCCTCTGCGGTAACAATATCAAGTTTCATAATGGATACTCTATACCTCTACTACCAATCTCTTCGCCTTCTTTAAGGGCTGCTCTGCGGTAGCAACATTAATCCTCAGGCTGGACATTTTCTGCCTCTACCCCTAGTCTCTTAGCTTCTTCTACTGCCTCATCTATGGTACCCATCATATAAAAGGCTTGCTCTGGCAGGGTGTCATGCTTACCTTCCAGAATCTCCTTGAAGCCGCGGATTGTCTCTTTTATGGGCACATACTTACCCTTCCTGCCAGTAAAAATCTCGGTAACAAACATTGGTTGCGATAGGAATCTCTGTATCTTTCTGGCGCGGGCTACGGTGAGCTTGTCCTCTTCGCTGAGCTCCTCAATGCCGAGGATGGCAATTATATCTTGAAGGTCTTTATAGCGCTGCAAAATCCGCTGGACTTCGCGGGCTACCTGATAGTGCTCCTCGCCAATGATGGTGGGGTCCAGGATGCGGGAGGTTGAGGTAAGCGGGTCAACCGCCGGGTACAAACCCTGCTCGGCGATAGACCTCTCCAGGGCGACAACGGCATCAAGATGCCCGAAGGTGGTGGCTACGCCGGGGTCGGTGTAATCATCAGCCGGCACGTAGATTGCCTGAAAAGAGGTAATTGAACCTCGCTTGGTCGAGGTAATCCTCTCCTCCAACTCACCCACCTCGGTAGCTAGAGTAGGCTGATAACCCACCGCTGAAGGCATACGCCCAAGTAAAGCTGATACCTCCATGCCAGCCAGGGTGTAGCGATAAATGTTATCAATAAACAGCAAGACATCCTGACCCTCGGTATCGCGAAAGTACTCCGCCATCGTCAATCCAGTAAGCCCTACTCGCAGGCGAACTCCGGGAGGTTCGTTCATCTGACCGAAGACCATTACCGTCTTATCAATCACACCCGAAGCCTTCATTTCATTCCACAGATCATTGCCCTCACGAGACCTTTCACCAATGCCGGTGAAAACAGAGAAACCGCCGTGTTCGGTGGCAATATTACGGATAAGCTCCATAATAATAACTGTCTTGCCTACCCCGGCACCGCCATAAGCACCTATCTTGCCACCTTTGGTAAACGGCGCAATCAGGTCAATGACTTTTAGCCCGGTCTCCAGTACCTCGGTGCTTGTCTCCTGTTCCTCCAGTGAGGGTGGAGGGCGGTGGATTGACCACTGCTCCGCTGTCTCAACTGTACCGAGGTTATCCAGGGGTTCGCCCAATACATTGAACAGTCGCCCTAGAGTGGCTCTGCCCACGGGTACGGAAAGGGCTGCCCCGGTATCTATGGCCTCAGCTCCCCGTTCCAGCCCCTCGGTGGGTGAGAGCGCTAAGCACCGAACCCAGTTATTTCCAATATGCTCCTGAACCTCAAGTATCAGTTTGCCACCGGAATTGTGAATTTCAAGAGAGTTAAATAGAGATGGTAATTCATCGGGGGGAAACTCTATATCAACTACGGTGCCGATTACCTGAGTTACTTTACCTTTGGCCATAATGACCTCCTCTAGTTAAGTCAAAGCTTCAACACCACCAGTAATATCAAGAAGCTCCTTGGTAATTATCTCCTGGCGGGCTTTATTATACATCAGGGTTAGCTCTCCAATGAGCTCGCTGGCGTTATCGGTGGCGTTTCGCATCGCTACCATTCTGGCTGACTGCTCACTGGCAATAGACTCCAAAATGGCATGATATACCTGCATCTCGACAAAGCGTGGTAACAGTCCACTTAGCACCTGGTCTGGGCTTGGTTCGTAGATATAATCTACATTCTGTGTTCCGGGTATGTCTGCCGGCTCGATAGGTAGTATCTGCTGCAGGACTGGTTGTTGGACCATGGTGGAGACAAATTGAGTATAAGCCAGATAAACCGTATCTATAAGTCCATTGGTGTAGTCATCAATAATGATACGTGATATGGGCAGCGTATCCAGCAGGCTGGGCCGGTCGCCGAGTCGGGTGAACTCAGCCCGGATATTACGACCATGCCGCCTCATGAAATCCAGACCTTTGCGACCGACAGGTATAAGGGTAACTGGTATATCTTGCTCCAATATGAAGCCCCCTACCTTCCGATTGATGTTTGCATTAAGTCCGCCACATAGGCCGCGGTCGGGGGTGATATGCACTATGGCGATTTTCTTTACCGGGCGGCGCTGGAGTAGGGGGTGCAGTGAGTCACCCGCTTGCGGTAGAGCCGCCAGGTCAGCCAGCACCTGGCTAATCTTTTCCGCATAAGGGCGTCCGGCTAAACCTCGTTGCTGTGCCTGCCTCATCTTGGAGGTAGCAATCATCTCCATAGCTCGGGTAATCTTAACGATACCCTGAATGCCACGTATGCGACGGCGAATTAACCGAATATTAGCCAATCTCTAACTTCACCCCTTTCAAACTACCCTAAAAAACTCTGTTTGAACTCTAAAATAGCTGCCTTTAGAGCCTCTTCAGTCTGAGCGGTAATGTCCTTTTCCTTAGTGATATTCTCACCTATTCCCGGATGGTTGGCTTCCACAAACCGATGAAAACTGGTCTCAAAGGCAACGACTTTGTCCAGGGGTATGTCATCAATATAACCATTGATGGCGGCGTAAAGAATCATAATTTGCTTTTCCAGTGGCATAGGGGTAGAGTGGGGTTGCTTCAGGATTTCAGTAATGCGCTGCCCACGCTCAAGTCTAGCCCTGGTTCCTTTATCCAGTTCACTGGTGCCAAATTGGGCAAAGGCAGCCAGCTCGCGGTATTGAGCCAACTCCAGCCTTAGCTTGCCGGCTACTTGCTTCATTGCCTTGGTCTGGGCGGCACTGCCCACACGGGACACTGATAAGCCAACATTTAGCGCCGGTCTGATGCCGGCATTAAACAGGTCAGTTTCCAGATACATCTGGCCATCGGTAATTGAGATAACATTGGTTGGAATATAGGCGGACATATCACCAGCCTGGGTTTCGATAATAGGTAAGGCGGTAAGAGAACCGCCACCATATTCTGGGGCATACTTAGCGGCTCTCTCCAGTAAGCGGCTATGCAAATAAAACACATCACCTGGATATGCCTCCCGTCCTGGCGGACGGCGTAGCAGCAGTGAAAGCTGCCGATAAGCCCAGGCGTGTTTGGACAGGTCGTCATAGATGACCAGGACATCCTTTCCCTGTTCCATAAATTCCTCACCCATAGCACAGCCGGCATAAGGAGCCAGATATTGCAAGGCGACTGAATCAGCGGCACCGGCAGCAACCACGATTGTATGCTCCATAGCTCCGTGGTTCTCTAAAGTGGCGACCACCTGTGCTACCTTGGATATCTTCTGGCCAATGGCAACGTAGATACAGATTAAATCACCGCCCTTTTGGTTAATAATAGTATCCAGGGCGATGACTGTTTTCCCGGTTGACCGGTCACCGATAATAAGTTCTCTCTGTCCCCGACCCAGAGGAATCAGGCTATCTACTGCCTTAATCCCGGTCTGTACCGGGGTATCTATTGATTTACGCAGGGTGACGTTGGGAGCAACCCGTTCTATGGGGCGGGTGCTATTGCTTTTAACTGCCCCCTTGCCATCCAGAGGTTGACCCAGGGAATCAACCACCCTGCCAATAAGGGCTTCACCTACTGGCACTTCAGCAATTCGGCCGGTACATCGCACTTCATCCCCTTCTTTAATCCTGGTGTAGTCACCAAGGATAATAGCCGCCACATTATCTTCCTCCAGGTTCATGGCAATGCCCATAACCTCATTAGGAAATTCCAATAGCTCATTATACTTAGCGGCAGCTAAACCATGAATCCGGGCAATACCATCACCCACCTCAATCACGCTACCAACATCCACCAGGGTCATGGCTACACCAAATTGCTCAATCTGCTGTTTGATGACCGAAACAATATCTTGTCCTCTGCTTGCCATCCTATTTACCTCCCGGCTCTGACCAACTCTTTTCTTAAGGCATCTAACTTGCTACGAGTGCTGCCATCCAGTAATTTGCCGCCAATCTTGGCGATAACCCCACCGATTAATCCCGGCTCTACCTCAGTCTTTAGTGTCACCTTCTTACCAACGATAACGCTGAGGTGCTCGGCCAACCTTCGCTTATCTTCCTCATCAAGGGCAGTGGCAGTAACAACCTCGGCTACCTCTATGCCGCGGTAATTGTCCAGCAGGCGCTGATAGTCAGCGGCAATGTCACCGATACTGCGCAGTCTACCTTTAGCTGCTAACACGTAAACTAGATTTAGTGCCAGGGAATTTACGCCGTTTAGCTGTTCGGATAGTAGCCTGGCTTTATCATCAAACGGAATTTTTGGGCTTTCCAGAAAGGCGATAGTGGCGTCATCCTCGGCCAAACTGGCTATCCTTTGCAAGTCAGACTGCCAACTATCCAATTCTTTTGTTTCCAATGCAATCTCAAACACTGCCTGAGCATAACGCTGAGTATAAACTTTTCTCGCCATGTCTTCCTCTGAGCTAAAACAAGACTAGTCCTTTTTGAGAGTGGTGCTTTCTTCTAATACCTTATCAATAAGCCGACGATGCGTTTGCTTATCCAAGGATTTGTCAATGACTTTCTCAGCTGCCAGTATGGTTAAATCAGCAAACTCCTTACGGAGTTCGTCAATAGCCCCGTCCCGCTCTCTTTGAATCTCCACCCGTGCCCGCCCAATGAGGGTTTCGGCATCTTTTCTGGCATCCTGCTTTGCTTTTTGTCTTACTTCTTCTCCGGTGCGCATTGCCTGGGCTACTATTTTCATCCCCTCTTTACCCGCGGCTTCTATCTGCTCCTTAACCTCTTCCCCGGCGCGTTCGGCTTGCTGCTTTATCAGCTCCGTTTGCTCCATGCTTCCTTTAATCTTCCGGGAGCGCTCATCAAGCATCCGCATAATCGGCTTATAGGCGACCAGGTAGAGAAGGCCAAGCAATATGGCAAAGTTTATGATTTGTGCCAGCAGTGTTGGTAAATTGATTCCCAGTCCTTCCACAATGATTCCTCCGGATAAACTACGACTATATTAACAGTAGATAAAATATCTAAGTTAAATCTCAAGACGCTACGGCTATGCTAGCAGAAATACCCAGGTAATAACTGAAAAGGCAACGACTATCCCGATGATTATTGCGGTCGAAGCCATGATAAGAGCTATAATTGGAATCCCTTCTTCTTGCATAATCCACACTCCTTTTCTTCTCCAAGCAAACTCTGGAGTACGTCAGATTAGAAATACTGAGGATGCTGACGTACTTATCCCAGGATTTTACCCGCAATTAGAATGGCCACTATAAGAGCATATATGCCTATAGCCTCGGCGAAGGCGATAGCCAATATCATGTTGGTCATTATTGGTCCTCTGGCTTCGGGGTTACGTCCCAGCGCCTGCATCGCCCCGTAGCCTATAATCCCGATTCCTATCCCGGGGCCTATGGCACCCAGGCCCATAGCCAGTCCCGCCGCCAACATTCTGATTGCTTCTGCGTCCATTCTTTCTCCTCCTTGTCACAAATTTTACACAAACGAACTTCTTCTTTAGGCTGTCTCTGCCGCATGATGAGTAACGGCAATAGTAGCGAATACCAGAGTTAGCCCAGCAAAAATAAGGGCTTGAACAAAGCCAACCAGCAACTCAAGTCCGTAAAACGGTAAGGCAAGTATCCAGGGAGCGAGGAAAGCTACTATTAGCAGTAATATTTCGCCAGCCGTCATGTTACCAAAAAGACGGAAGGTAAAACTGACAATGCGGATAAGTTCGCTCAATGTTTCCAGAACACCAACAAAAACATCAATCGCTCCGTTGAAAATGCCAGTCAAACCAGCTCGTAGGCGACCTCTCAGTAGCTGACCTATGCCCCGGAAAAACCGACCTACATTAGCAAATTTCCTCAGATAGCGAAGGCCACCAAGCGAACTTATCCCCCAGTATTCAACGAAGATGAAGGAGATAAGGGCCAGGGCCAACGGCAGATTGATATCGGTATTGGCGCCCCTGAGTAGGTGCACTGTTTCACCCTCGGCGTTGGTGATAAGTATTGAACCGAAGCCGGGGACGAGACCCAGCCAGGCATTGGTTAGTACGAAGAGAAAGATAGTGGCTACTACCGGGAAGAAGCGGCGACCGTTTTTCTCTCCGGCCACCTCCTGACAAAAGCTAAGCAGCCAGCCGAGGGTAGCTTCTAACAGGCTTTGCAGTCTGGTTGGTATCAGCTTTAGCCGGCGAGTAACGGCGTAAGAAATCCCGACAAGAATAATAATGCTGAGCCAGGCAGCAATAATACTGTTGGTTATCGGGAAGCCAAGCAGGTGGAAGACGACATCAGCCGGGAGTTCGGGGTGTGGTTGGGGGACACTCAGCCAGCCGGGTAGCCCGATATCACCAAAAAAGCTTCGCCCCAGGGCACCACTAAGTAGACTGATTAATCCGAGTGCCAGAATAACTACAATAATCCCGACCAGAACAGGTAATGAAAAACCTAAATAGCGGCGTTTGGGCACTAGCTGTTCTCCTTGTCCCGTTCGTTACTCATGAGGGGTAGCAACATTCGGTAAACACCATAAAAAGCGATAATTAGTCCCAAAAACAACCCAATTATTACCCAGACAGGTGCAGAGTCGAGCTTGTTATCCAACCATAGGCCAGTAACCACGCCCACCACTATAGAGCCACCGATGAAGAACCCCACTCCTACCAGCCTCAACGCTGCTACCCACCTGCGCATACTAACCTCAGCATTCCTAGCCCTTAGCAGCATATCAAATCTGCTGCCTCAGGTCAAGCCTGCTCTGGTCGTCAAAGAACCCCGGGACTAAGATAGCTCCGGGGTCCTTCATCAATCTGCAGACTAGAAAAACAATTGTTTCTCACTGTAGCGCCGTTAGTTCTTAAGGTGCTATTCTTACCGGTGGTCAAAAAGTCGAAAAAACCCGGTTGCAGTCTTCCGGAGATTGTGCTTATTTATGACTTGTGCTTATCAAAGTCTTCTAAATCAAGGGTATTGATGAAATCGTAGAAAGCCGACATTCTCTTCAGTTCCTCGTCGCTAGGTTGTCTTCCCTTGCCAGTATCACCGCTCTTTTCCATTTCCTGCGGAATAGGTTTACCCGTCTCCTGGTCAAGTAAAATGCCGGCTTTATCTAAGACTGTGTCTTCAACATAAATCGGTACCTCTACCCTTACCGCCAGTGCCAGGGCATCGCTGGGTCGGGAATCGACCTCAATCACTCCGCCATCCACGTTAAGAACAATCTTGGCATAAAAGGTATCGTTCTTAAGGTCATTGACGATGATAGAATTGACAGTTGCCCCCAAATTCTCGATGACCGAGGATAGCAAGTCATGAGTTAATGGCCTGGGCACGTTGACATCCTGCAGTTTTACCGCTATGGCATCTGCCTCTGCGGGGCCTATCCAAATCGGGAGATACCGCTCCGCCATTTTTTCTTTCAGGATGACCACCCGTTGATAATTCATCAGGCTAACCCTGATACTGTCAATGAGCATCTCTATCATGACCACACCTCTTCTAATTCTCAGCCAGCAATCTTAATTCTACTACTACATCGCCAGCACTGTCAACAGAAAATTAACAGATGTCGGGTAAATCATCTTAACACAGTCGGTCGTCCGTGGCTCTTAGCTAAATCGCCTTATTGTGGTATAATTAGACCGTGGGTATAGACTCGGTCTTAGCCTCACTTTGCGGTACGGGCTAAGCATAGGAGGTATAGCCATGCACCAAGGCCGGAAGGTCATCGTTATAGAGACATTCATTGGGGTCGGTCTTGATGGCATATCGATTGGTACCACTAGAGAGATAGTCACCAGGGCTGAAGCGAGCTTAAATATTAAATGATAAGTCGGCTTAATATTCGTCAGCTAATTGAAGAGAGAGAAGAGAGCCTTTCTCCCTACGCCGTGAAAAGTAAATCGTCGCGAGGCAGACTTAGATATGAAGAGCCATGCCCGATACGTACTGCCTTTCAGCGTGACCGAGACCGTATTATCCATTCTAAGGCTTTCCGCCGTCTTAAGCATAAGACGCAGGTTTTTATCGCTCCCCTGGGTGACCACTTTGTTACCCGGCTTACCCACACTCTTGAGGTTGCCCAAATAGCCCGGACCATAGCCAGGGCGCTGAACCTTAATGAGGACCTCACTGAGGCAATTGCCTTAGGTCATGACCTGGGGCATACTCCTTTCGGGCACGTGGGTGAGGAGGTTCTAAACGAACTCTATTACCAGGGCTTTAGACATAATGAGCAAAGTCTAAGGGTAATTGACCGGTTGGAGAATGATGGGTCGGGACTCAATCTTACCCGAGAGGTGAGAGACGGTATCCTGAATCACTCTAAGACAAAGGTGGATATCCTGGGGCAAGACTGGGGAGAGGTGCATACTCTTGAAGGTGAGGTGGTTAAGATTGCCGATGCCATCGCCTACATCAACCATGATATTGGGGATGCCATAAGGGCGGGTATCATTACTGAGAGTGACTTGTCTCCCTCGGCAGTTACTCTATTGGGTCACTCCCATTCGCAGCGCATCAATACCATGGTTTGTGATATTATTAAATACTCCTGGGCAGTCAGGGGTGGTGCTATGCCACACCCGGCTATAGGCATGAGCTCTCAGATTCTGGAGGCAACCAACACCTTACGTGACTTTCTTTTTGACCGGGTGTATAGTGTACGTTCTGCTGAGGAAGAGGCCGAGAGGGCAAGAGAGGTAATTCGTTCACTGTATGAATATTTCAATAAGTATGAAGATAAGCTGCCACCGGAGTATTCTGTTTATGGTGACGAGATAGAACAGAGAGTAGTCGACTATATCGCCGGTATGACCGACCAATATGCACTGAGGACTGCTGAAGAGCTTTCCTTAACCGGAGATAAGACTAAATAGAGCTAAACTATTTGGGGTAGATTGAAGGGGCAAAGCTCTCTTCAAAAACCATCTTCCTCTCCTTTGAAGAAGAGGGAGATAAAGAGGGAGAGATAGTACATAATAAGATGAGTGTTATTGACGAGGTAAAACAGAGAATAGATATAATAGAGGTCATCGGCGAGCATGTCCCCTTAACTAAAGCTGGTCGCACCTTCAGGGCGCTCTGCCCATTCCATAGCGAAAAAAACCCTTCCTTCTATGTCTATCCGGAGCGGCAGAGCTGGCACTGCTTTGGTGCCTGTAATACCGGTGGCGATGCTTTCTCCTTTATTATGAAAAAACAGGGCATTGACTTTGGGGAGGCGCTGCGGCTTCTGGCGGAAAGAGTTGGCATTACTATCCCGTCAAAGTTTGAGCCGGAGGCAGGGAAAGATGAAAGGGAAAGATTATATCAGGTTAATGCCGCCGCTACTCGATATTTCCACAACTTGTTGCTCAACTCACCAGACGGGGAAAAGGCACGAAATTATCTCCTTAGCAGAGGTTTTTCCTCTAAGTCCGTCACCGAGTTTCAGCTCGGCTTTAGTCTGAATAGCTGGGAAGCACTAAAGCAGTATCTGGTAGAGAAAGGCTATACTGAAAATGAACTGGTGACCGCTGGTCTCCTGATTGAGGGGGAGACTGGGGGAACACATGACCGCTTTCGAAACAAGTTGATGTTCCCCATATTCGATATAAGAGGACGAGTTACCGGTTTTGGGGCCAGAGTGTTTGATGATTCACTGCCCAAATATCTCAACTCTCCGCAGACGCCAGTATTTGATAAGAGCAGTATCTTATATGGCATAAACCTGGCTACAGCCGTCATTAGGCAACAAGACCGGGCAGTGATTGTTGAAGGTTATATGGATGTTATCACTGCCCACCAGAATGGTTTTAGTAACGTGGTTGCCTCTATGGGGACTTCACTCACTGAGAAACAGGTAAGCGCTCTCAAGAAGCTGACCAGGAATATGGTGCTCGCCCTGGATGCTGACGTTGCTGGCGAAGAGGCTACTCTACGAGCTGTAGGCTATGAAAATATTCTTAATGCTGAGGTGAGAGTTATCATCCTGCCTCAGGGTAAAGACCCTGATGATGTCATTAAAGAAAGTGCTCAATCCTGGAACAGCCTGATGGAACAGGCTATACCTGTAATTGACTTTACCTTCAATATGGTTGCTTCCGGACTTGATCTGACTACTGCCAGGGATAAGTCTTTTGCTGCCGACAAGCTTCTACCCATCATTATTGAAATAAAGGACATAGTGCGTCAGGCTCATTACTTACAGAAACTGGCGCACCTGATTAAAGTCAGTGAGCGTAGCCTGGAAACTGCTCTGGGCAGGATTAGAACTGGTCGAGTTAAGGGCAGGACTAGAGAGTCAAAGCAGGGAGCAGTGACCCATCGGCTACAGTCACTCTTGTCCAGTCCTGTTGAGGGGGAATGCCTGGCGTGGCTACTGCAATACCCTGAGCTCAAAACCTACTGTCAGGGTCTTTTGCCTGAATATTTTGAGAACAGTGAGAACCGCGAAATCTTTCTCACCTGGCAAGATGTTAATGACCTAACATCACTTAAGGAGAAGCTGGACGTGGCAGTTCATGAGTATCTCGATTCCCTCCTAAAAAAGAGCTTGCCCCCTACCAGCCAAGCCAAGCGAGAGAATGTTATTGCTGCATGTATCGGCCGACTGCAAGAAGAATTATTCCGGAGTTTGGCGGCAAAAAGAGCGGAGGTATTAGCCTTGGAGGCGGAATCAGGGGGCACGGTTGCCGAGTTGGCCAAGCTGCAGGAACAGGGAATAGAAGGCAGCATCCAACTGAGGGAGATTTTTATTCAAAGAAGTCGGAGGAGATGAGGAATGGGGTTAAAAGATAATGAGAACTTTCGAGATGATACTGATGAGGAACCGTTACCAGATGAAGAACTAGACGACGATTCTGAATCAGGGGTGCCGGGTGTCCCCCATCTCGAACCCGAGGAAGAAATACCGGTTGAGGCTAAAATTGAGCCGGGTCAATTGTGGCGTGAGGTACAACCTCTCGAGGTTGAAAAACCTGAGTCTCCAGTCGATTTAGACTTAGAAATAGCATTAGAAGGACTGGAAGAGCAAGAGGTAATAGATGACCCGGTTCGTATGTACCTTCATGAGATTGGGAAAGTTCACCTGCTTACCGCTGCGGATGAAAAGGTCTTAGCCAGAAGGATGGAGGAAGGTAGACACATCAATGAGATTAGCCAAGGTTGGCTACAGAGAAACGAGAGGCTACCCTCGGCGTCCAAGACAATACTGACTATGCTCGAGGAGGTATGGCAGGCGTCGGTTATTATCTATCTTCTCCAGGAACAGCTTGGCTTGAAGGCTACGGAGCGCTTTGTTGAGGCTATTTTCGATACTAGATTGCGAAATAGTATCAATGGTGAGATAAGCCAACAATTGCTCCAGGCTGTTGCTAGCCAGACCGGTAAGTCCCTGCCGGAAACAGAGCAGCTGCTTATTAATCTGTCGCTAAATATTGGACTATTACCTGGAGAGGCCCTTGATATTATCGGAAATGGTGTCTCTCTGGCTGACATAGGGGAGCTGGTGTTAGAATCGGATTTTACTAATTCGCTCCAGGCTAATGAAAAGCAATTTGAAGATTACCTGGAGAGTATTGAGATTGAGGCTAAAAAGGCGCAAAAGCATCTCACTGAAGCCAACCTGCGTTTAGTGGTCAGCGTAGCCAAGAAGCATATTGGACGAGGCATGTCGCTCCTTGACCTTATTCAGGAGGGTAATATTGGGCTTATTAGAGCCGTGGAGAAATTCGATTATCACAAGGGTTATAAGTTTAGCACCTATGCCACCTGGTGGATTCGTCAAGCTGTTACCCGTGCCATAGCTGACCAGGCTCGTACTATTCGTATACCAGTTCATATGGTCGAGACCATTAATAGACTACTAAAGGTAACCCGTCGTCTAACCCAGGAGTATGGGCGGGAACCCAACTCAGAGGAAATTGCTAAGGAGATGGAGATATCTTCAGAGAAGGTCAGGGAGATAATCAAGGTATCGCAAATGCCAATATCACTAGAGTCACCTATGGGCGAAGAGGAGGACAGCCACCTGGGTGATTTTATCGAGGACCGTAATGCCCTGCCGCCAGTTGATGCTGCTACCAGGCAGCTCTTAAAGGAGCAAATTGAAGATGTGTTGTCCACTCTTACTCCTCGTGAGCAGCGGGTGCTCCAACTGCGGTTTGGACTTGAGGATGGACGGAGTCGGACTCTGGAGGAGGTTGGGAAGGAATTCAATGTAACCAGAGAACGCATTCGCCAGATTGAAGCTAAAGTTCTACGTAAGTTACGTCACCCCAGCCGAAGCCGTAAATTAAAGGATTACCTGGAGTGAAGTATTACCGGAACATTCCCATCATGTTCTTGGGTAATTTGCCCTTGATTCCCATTTTCATCAGCTTCTGTATCTGACGAAACTGGTTGAGTAGTTGATTAATATCCTGTGGTGTCGTACCACTGCCTCGAACAATGCGACGTCGTCGGTTGCCATCAATAATGCCCGGATTATGCCTCTCCTCAGGGGTCATGGACAGTATCATAGCCTCAATCTTCTTTAACTGTGTTTCCTGTGCACCTTCAGGTAATTGCTTAGCCAGTTGTGGTAGACCAGGTAGCATCTCTACCAGTTGGGATACTGGCCCCATTTTCTTAACCATTCTTAGCTGGGACAGGAAATCTTCCAAATCAAAGCCGGCGGTTCTTACTTTCTTCGCTAAATCTTGAGCCTGCTGTTGGTCAAAGGTTGCCTCAGCCTTTTCGATAAAGGTGAGCATATCACCCATACCCAGGATACGTGATGCTAAACGGTCAGGATGAAAGGCTTCAAAGGCATCAGTCTTCTCGCCGATACCGATGAACTTGATGGGTACTCCACTCACCCACCGGATGGAAAGAGCCGCCCCACCCCGGGCATCTCCATCCATCTTGGTTAGGATGAGTCCGGTCAGGCTCACCCGGGAATGAAACTCCTCAGCTACCCGCACCGCATCCTGGCCGGTCATAGCGTCAACCACCAGAAGCACTTCGTCCGGCTTTATTTCCTGTTTGGCTTGAGCCAGCTCGGTCATCATTGGTTCATCAATATGGAGACGACCGGCAGTATCAACGATAACCCAGGTAGCGGCTAGCTCTTTGGCTTTAGTCAGGGCATGGGAACAGATATCCTTGCTCTTGGTGCTGGGATTTTCGTGGTAAACCGGTATGTCGAGCTGCTTACCCAGGGTAACCAGTTGTTCTATGGCAGCCGGCCGGCGGTTATCGGCGGCTACCAGCAAAGGACGTTGCCCGGAATGTCTTAAATGAAGGGCTAACTTGGCGGCGGTGGTAGTCTTACCACTGCCCTGCAAACCCACCAGCATGACTATTGATGGCGGGTGAGCGGACACTGCCAGGTGACTCTGTTCGCCACCTAATATAGCAATCAGTTCTGCGTTGACGATTTTTATTATCTGCTGGGCGGGAGTCAGGCTTTGCAGCACTTCCTCACCAATAGAGAGCTCCCGTACTCTGGCTGTAAAATCCTTCACTACCCTGAAGTTTACATCAGCTTCCAGCAGTGCCAGCCGTATCTCACGCAAACCAACGTCAATATCCTTTTCAGTCAGCCGACCATGACGGCTCAGCCTGCGAAATACGCCGCTTAACTTCTCACTGAGAATCTCAAACATAGCAACTTCATTCTAGCTGGGGGGTGACTAAGCCGTCAAGCTGAAGTTCTTTCATAGTAGATTGTCTGAGAGGTAGTCAAAGAGGGGCGAAGCCCCTTCAAACCCAATCCCTCCCCATCTCCTTTGAAGCAGAACAGATAATCCGACCCCAATTTTTCTTCTTGACCTCTAATTTAATTAGCACTTAAATTCTATTTAATGGTAATTATATACTTGACTCAGGGTGGGGCTGCATACCTGGCGTGGAAGCTACTCCACGTGTTAATCAGAAGAAATTTCCTGCGTCCAAGAAATCGGTCCTGACAACCGAACGAGCAAGTCCGCTGGCATACAGCCCCACCAAAATTATACTACTAATGAAAAGGATGTCAAGTGATATGTTAAGTGGTAGAATAGGGGTATGCCGAAACGGTTTACCCTTATTGTCATTGTCTTCATCTTGGTCACTGGCCCAGGGGCACTTGATGCTTGGCTTTCGCTCTTTGAACGATTTTTCGGAGAGGGTAAGCAAGTGACGGTGAATTTCGGGGATTGGTATCAAGCCCTATTCCCACTTTTGGGACTGCTAGTGTTGCTTTTTGGAATTTGGTGGGCGAGACCTAATAAAGTGGTTGTCGCAGCATCAAAGGATACCCCAAAGGAATCTTTGATTAAGGCTCAAGTTGCAGCAAAGGAATTACTGACGCTGAAGTCAGATGCTAATACCAGTAAGGTTTTTTCGTCAGGGCTTACAACGATTGTTGATGTGGGGGACAAATATAAGGCTGCGATTAAGATATTACAGAGGGAACACTCTGGAAAGAAGACTAAACGGGGAACAAAAATTAACTCGCTGATAACGTCTCTGCACAAGGGAAAGGACTTCTTGGATGTCTGTAAGAGGAGCTCTAGTATTGCTGACTTCAAAAGTGAATTGGATAAGAATTCAGAAGAAATAATCAGGCAGATTGATGCCTTAATAGGAGACAAGGTAGACTAAGAGGTTAACTGCTGATAAGGAAGGTTCTCAGACTGCAATGTCGAGATACAAATCCGCTCAATACTTCAGCATACTTGGGCCGAAATAGAACATGACCTTGGCTATAAGAGTAAGATAGCTATACCCAAGCAACTTCGAAGACGCTTCTATCAACTAGCCGGTCTCCTTGAACTAGCAGACGAAGAATTTTCTCGACTCCGTGTCCAAATATCAGAATACGAAACTGCCGTTTTAGAAATGGTCTCAACGTCACCTGGTACAGTCCTCATTGACAAGACTTCTCTATTGGCCTTTTTATCCAAAAGCGATTTGCTGTCAGAACTAGACCAACGCATTTGTAGTGCTACTAATAGGAATCTATTGAAACTACAACCCGACGCAACTGACCTCGTTGACCGACTTGTGAACGCTGGTTTTAACACTATTGCTGAGATTGAATCCTCCCTTGTTGAAGCTACTGAGACCATAGTTCCCTTTGCCGTGAAAATAGCCGACGTTCCTTCTAAGAGAAGTTCGGGCGGCTTCTTAACTGGAGTTTCCCTCATCTACCTAGCCTATATAGTAGTGGCAAGAATAGGCAATATTAATCAGATGATCCAATTCCTTGGGAAGACTATTCCCCAACATTCACCCAGAAAGAGAAACGAATTCGCTAGAGAACTAATCAAATCGTATAAAGAAGTACTATCCTGATTTCTTTATATCTCTTATCTTTCATTTCTAAAATTGAACAAACTTGGAATTGCTAACATTTTTGCAAACGAACTTCTGCGCACAAGAAAGTATCAAACAGTACTGTAGAGTATAAAACGTAGCTAAGCACTAAACAAGACCGTACGCAGGATTACCATTATTCACTCAGAGGGACAAACCTCTTGTATCTTTAAATCAGGGTGTCACAGGTTCGAGACCTGTATGGCCTACGCTCAACCTCATCCTCCTCTGCCGACATGTTGCCGACATTTTTAATTCCCTCTTTCTTAGGAAGCAGGATGTCAAGGCGTTCCGCCACTGCCTTCTGCATACCGAGCACCGTGTGGGAGTAAATATCCACCGTAGTGGTAATACTGCTGTGCCCAAATCGCTCTTGAACTATCTGGGGATGTGTCGACGTTTTTAATAGCATAGCAGCATGAATATGGCACAGGTCATGCAGCCGGTCCATAGGTGAATACTTACGGTGCTGGGCTGCCATCTGTATGGGTAAATACGAAATCATCCTCAGTCAACTTCTGGCCCATTAAGGCTCGCTCGACTTCTTGGTTAGTCCTGTGCTGGCTACGCTTTCCTAACACCGCACAGGAATGCCCTGAACTCAGGAATACCGGTATTGGGATCTCCTATACGGGGGCTAAGTAGATTGGTACTATCCCCTTTTGACAGTCCCATATACCCCCAGTTCCAAGGCAAGCTAATGTAGTGGACCGTAGTGCCATTCACCTGTGCAGGCTTAAGGCGGATAGTGACTAAAGCTTTTGCTGTTATACTACCTCGCGCCGACGCCACAACAACGGTGTCACCATTGACAATGCCCTTCTCGGCTGCCAGTTCCCGGCTCATTTCGACAAACATTTCCGGCATCATCTCCACCAGCCACGGTAGACGCCTGGTTATCGCCCCGGTATGCAGATGCTCCACCACACGGTGAGTGGTAGCCACGATAGGATAGTCTGCGGCAGTACCTCTGTCAATGGTTTCCCAGTTCTTGATAGCTGGGTTATTCTGTTGTGATGACATCGGATTCAGCAGCGGGCTTTCCCAAGGCTCATAATGCTCGGGGAAGGGACCATCAGGTCTACCCGGGCCAAAGAGATATCCCCGCCCCTCGGGCTTCATGATGAAGGGATACCCCCCGCCTAGACTTATAGGCGATGCACCTCCATCGGCAATATCACCTGCCCAACTGGTGCCATCCCATGAGATGACAGGATGGGTGCCGTCCCAGGGCTTGCCGTCGAGGTCAACCGAGGCACGATTGTACATGATGCGTCTATTTAGCGGCCAAGCCCATCCCCAGTTGGGAAACAGCCCAATACCTGAGGGATCAGTGGTGCCCCGCCGCGCGGCCATGTTGCCCTCCTCGGTATACATCCCGCACCACAGCCAATTGCCACAACTGGTGGTGCCATCGTCCTTGAGACTACCAGGGCTTGACAGTAGCTTACCCGTGTTCAAATCGTAGCCGTTCATCTCCTTGGCTACACGGTGCACATCAGCGGGCTCACCGTAGTCCCAGATCAGGTCGGTGATGGCTACGGCA